>ERZ761607.947-NODE-947-length-40441-cov-154.842272_pt1 | contig 40441 bp, 16 predicted proteins | sample MGYA00511164_ERZ761607 | MGnify/ENA primary metagenome ERZ761607 (study PRJEB28899, sample SAMN02445080) | bioreactor sludge metagenome | biome: EBPR sludge | place: Australia: Brisbane, Thorneside Wastewater Treatment Plant | collected 2011-06-22 ...
GGTTTTGGTTGCCGTTTACATCGGTTACGGTGAGTGTTACCGAGTTGCTGCCTACGTTGCTGCAATTAAAATCGGTTTTGCTGAGTTGCAGGCTTTGAATACCGCAGGCATCGCTGCTGCCGTTGTTTACCGCTGCTGCTGTAGTACTGCCGTTGCCGGTGGCATTTAACTGCACCGTTACGTTTTGGCAAATTGCTACGGGCTGCACGTTGTCTTGTACCGTTACAGTGGCGTTACACTGGTTTTGGTTGCCGTTTACATCGGTTACGGTAAGGGTTACCGAGTTGCTGCCTACGTTGCTGCAATTAAAATCGGTTTTGCTGAGTTGCAGGCTTTGAATGCCGCAGGCATCGTTGCTGCCGTTGTCCACCGCTGCTGCTGTGGTAGTGCCGTTGCCGGTGGCATCTAACTGCACGGTTACGTTTTGGCAGAGGGCGGCGGGCTGCACGTTGTCTTGTACCGTTACAGTGGCGGTACACTGGTTTTGGTTGCCGTTTACATCTGTTACGGTGAGTGTTACCGAGTTGCTACCTACGTTGCTGCAATCAAAATCGGTTTTACTGAGTTGCAGGGTTTGAATACCGCAGGCATCGCTGCTGCCGTTGTTCACCGCTGCTGCTGTGGTACTGCCGTTGCCGGTGGCATCTAACTGCACGGTTACGTTTTGGCAAATTGCTACGGGCTGCACGTTGTCTTGTACCGTTACAGTGGCGTTACACTGGTTTTGGTTGCCGTTTACATCTGTTACGGTGAGTGTTACCGAGTTGCTGCCTACGTTGCTGCAATTAAAATCGGTTTTGCTGAGTTGCAGGCTTTGAATACCGCAGGCATCATTGCTGCCGTTGTTCACCGCTGCTGCTGTGATAGTGCCGTTGCCGGTGGCATCTAACTGCACGGTTACGTTTTGGCAAATTGCTACGGGCTGCACGTTGTCTTGTACCGTTACAGTGGCGGTACACTGGTTTTGGTTGCCGTTTACATCGGTTACGGTAAGGGTTACCGAGTTGCTGCCTACGTTGCTGCAATTAAAATCGGTTTTGCTGAGTTGCAGGCTTTGAATACCGCAGGCATCGCTGCTGCCGTTGTTTACCGCTGCTGCTGTGGTAGTGCCGTTGCCGGTGGCATCTAACTGCACGGTTACGTTTTGGCAAATTGCTACGGGCTGCACGTTGTCTTGTACCGTTACAGTGGCGTTACACTGGTTTTGGTTGCCGTTTACATCTGTTACGGTGAGTGTTACCGAGTTGCTGCCTACGTTGCTGCAATTAAAATCGGTTTTGCTGAGTTGCAGGCTTTGAATACCGCAGGCATCGCTGCTGCCGTTGTTTACCGCTGCTGCTGTGGTACTGCCGTTGCCGGTGGCATCTAACTGCACGGTTACGTTTTGGCAAATTGCTACGGGCTGCACGTTGTCTTGTACCGTTACAGTGGCGGTACACTGGTTTTGGTTGCCGTTTACATCTGTTACGGTGAGTGTTACCGAGTTGCTACCTACGTTGCTGCAATTAAAATCGGTTTTGCTGAGTTGCAGGCTTTGAATACCGCAGGCATCGCTGCTGCCGTTGTTCACCGCTGCTGCTGTAGTACTGCCGTTGCCGGTGGCATCTAACTGCACGGTTACGTTTTGGCAAATTGCTACGGGCTGCACGTTGTCTTGTACCGTTACAGTGGCGGTACACTGGTTTTGGTTGCCGTTTACATCTGTTACGGTGAGTGTTACCGAGTTGCTGCCTACGTTGCTGCAATTAAAATCGGTTTTGCTGAGTTGCAGGCTTTGAATACCGCAGGCATCGCTGCTGCCGTTGTTCACCGCTGCTGCTGTAGTACTGCCGTTGCCGGTGGCATCTAACTGCACGGTTACGTTTTGGCAAATTGCTACGGGCTGCACGTTGTCTTGTACCGTTACAGTGGCGGTACACTGGTTTTGGTTGCCGTTTACATCTGTTACGGTGAGGGTTACGGAGTTGCTGCCTACGTTGCTGCAATTAAAATCGGTTTTGCTGAGTTGCAGGCTTTGAATGCCGCAGGCATCGCTGCTGCCGTTGTTTACCGCTGCTGCTGTGGTAGTGCCGTTGCCGGTGGCATCTAACTGCACCGTTACGTTTTGGCAAATTGCTACGGGCTGCACGTTGTCTTGTACCGTTACAGTGGCGTTACACTGGTTTTGGTTGCCGTTTACATCTGTTACGGTGAGGGTTACGGAGTTGCTGCCTACGTTGCTGCAATTAAAATCGGTTTTGCTGAGTTGCAGGCTTTGAATGCCGCAGGCATCATTGCTGCCGTTGTTCACCGCTGCTGCTGTGGTACTGCCGTTGCCGGTGGCATCTAACTGCACCGTTACGTTTTGGCAAATTGCTACGGGCTGCACGTTGTCTTGTACCGTTACAGTGGCGGTACACTGGTTTTGGTTGCCGTTTACATCTGTTACGGTGAGGGTTACGGAGTTGCTGCCTACGTTGCTGCAATTAAAATCGGTTTTGCTGAGTTGCAGGCTTTGAATGCCGCAGGCATCGCTGCTGCCGTTGTTCACCGCTGCTGCTGTAGTACTGCCGTTGCCGGTGGCATCTAACTGCACGGTTACGTTTTGGCAAATTGCTACGGGCTGCACGTTGTCTTGTACCGTTACAGTGGCGTTACACTGGTTTTGGTTGCCGTTTACATCGGTTACGGTAAGGGTTACCGAGTTGCTACCTACGTTGCTGCAATTAAAATCGGTTTTGCTGAGTTGCAGGCTTTGAATACCGCAGGCATCATTGCTGCCGTTGTTTACCGCTGCTGCTGTAGTACTGCCGTTGCCCGATGCATCTAACTGCACGGTTACGTTTTGGCAGAGGGCGGCGGGCTGCACGTTGTCTTGTACCGTTACAGTGGCGGTACACTGGTTTTGGTTGCCGTTTACATCGGTTACGGTAAGGGTTACCGAGTTGCTGCCTACGTTGCTGCAATTAAAATCGGTTTTGCTGAGTTGCAGGCTTTGAATACCGCAGGCATCGCTGCTGCCGTTGTTCACCGCTGCTGCTGTAGTACTGCCGTTGCCGGTGGCATCTAACTGCACGGTTACGTTTTGGCAAATTGCTACGGGCTGCACGTTGTCTTGTACCGTTACAGTGGCGTTACACTGGTTTTGGTTGCCGTTTACATCGGTTACGGTGAGTGTTACCGAGTTGCTGCCTACATTGCTGCAATCAAAATCGGTTTTGCTGAGTTGCAGGCTTTGAATACCGCAGGCATCACTGCTGCCGTTGTTCACCGCTGCTGCTGTGGTAGTGCCGTTGCCGGTGGCATCTAACTGCACGGTTACGTTTTGGCAGAGGGCGGCGGGTGGTTGGTTATCGGTAATCACCACCGTTTGCTGACAGGTATCTGTATGGTTACAATCATCGGCAGCCGTCCACGTAATGGTGGTTGTACCCACCGGATAGGTTGCGGTAAGCGGTTCATTATCGCTGCGTACACCAACTACGGAGGCTACGGTGCAGTTATCGGTAGCAGTAGCATTGGTTATGCTTACTGTTGCATAGCAGAAACCGGCATCGGTAAACTGTGGTATATTTGTGGGGCAGGTAATAACCGGGTCATCGGTATCATTTACCGTGAAAGTATAAGTCCAGTCATGTTCAACTCCCGCACAGTCGGCATAAGTCCATGTGTAGCTGATGGTGCCACTACAACCGTCAAAAGTATCGGTACCGGCTTTGTTTTGTTCGGGTGTGCCGGGCGTAAGAATTTCGCCGCAATCAGCGGTTACGGTAGGCAGGGTAACAGCGGCGGCAGTGGCTGCTGTGGGGCAACTAACTGTGCTGCTGCCGTTGGCAGGTAAGGTAAAATCATTCCGAATAACGAGGTAGGTAAACTGCCACTCATGTTGGTAGCCCACACAATCGGTATAAAGATAAGTATAAGTGCGGGTACCATCACATTCGGGAATTTCAGTGATGTCTATCAAATCGGGGGTTAGCAAGTTGCCACAGAAGTCGGTAACATTGGGCAGTGCAGGCGGTGTATTGGTAACATCGGGGCAGGCTACTTGCAATTCTCCGGCATCGGGCACTTCAAAATCCTGATTGTCAATAAAGTAGTAAAAATACCATTCGGCTTGGTTGCCCGCACAATCGGTATAAGTAAAGGTGTACATTCTATACCCGTCACAGGTGGGTTTGGGTTCTGCGGTAATTACCGGTGTAAGCTCATTACCACAGTTGTCAAACACGTCGGGCGGGGTGGGCTCTACATCTGTTTCATCGGGACACGAGACAAAACCTTCGCCCGGGTCGTCCCATATAATAAATGGTTCGTACTCAATGGTGTAGGTATAAGTCCAGTAGTTTGTATTACTTGCTGCATCGGTATAACTGTATGTGTAAACCCGTGTTCCTGCGCAGGTAATGAGGTTAGGGGTATCGGTGTAACCAACCAAAACGCCGTTTATTGCGCCGCTGCAATTATCCGTGGCAGCAGGTACGCTTGTTGGGGGGGTAGCGGCATCTAAACAAGCTACTACAGTACTACCGTTTGTGCCGTTTACCACCGGCGCTTCGTTATCGGTTACGGTTACGGTGAAACTGCACTCGGCTGTATTATTGTAGTCATCAGTTGCTTTAAAAGTATTGGCAGTAGTACCTACGGTAAACTGTGTGCCCGAAGCTAAACCGCCGGTTTGCTGTATGCTTGCACTGCCGCAGTTGTCGGTAGCGGTGGGTGTGGCATAGGTTACGGTGGTTCGGCACAAGCCCGGGCTGTTGGTTACGGTTATATTGCCGGGGCAGGTAATTACCGGCGGCGTTATGTCTTCTACGGTAATGGTAACCAATACACAGGTGGTATTACCGCAGCCTTCGTTGTAGTAGCTTACATAATAGGTGGTGGTAGCAGAAGGGGGCGCTATGCTGATGCTTGTACCGGTGGCTATGGGCGCTCCGGCTCCACAACCACCCTCATACCAATTGGCTACTGCGCCCGAATTGAGAGCGCCACCTGTTGCAGCCAGTGTAATGTTTTCGGTATGGTTGGGGCAAATGGTGAGGGCGCTCTGTCCGTTGGCTGTAGCTGCGGTGGGCGCTACGGCGGCTTGGTTTACCGCTATGGTAACAGTATTTACCAACTGCGCCGAACAGCCAAAGGGCGATGCTGTGGTTGCCAATATATTAAAGGTATGCGGCGAACCGGCTGCCATAAGTTCCGATGCCGGAACACTAATGGTTCGGGCAGCGCCATTGCCCAGAACACTTGCGCCCGATACAGCGCTGTTATCTGCACGGCGCAACTGGTAGGTTACCCCCGATTGCGAAGAGCTGATGGTAACTGTAGCTCCCAACCCGCTGCAAACTACCGAAGGCGTAGCAGTAAGCGTGTAGTTGGTTAGCGGCAAAGCGCCAACGTTTACGGTGGTAGTTTGGGGAGTAGCGGTAGTACAGCCGTTTGCGGTGGCGGTAATGCTGAACTGCGTGGACTGGTTGGTAGCGCCGGTATTGGTGAGGGTTTGGGTAATAGCGCCGGTAATGCCTGTTGCCGAGTTAGCGCCGGTTACGTTGCCGGTATTGTCGCGCGTCCAGCTAAAGGTGGCTCCCGATACATTGGAACTCAGCCCTATGTTAGCGCTGCCGCCGGTGCATATATTGGGGGCATTGTTGGTAGCCGTTACGGTGGGTATAGGATTAACGGTAACCGTTGCAGAAGCAGCCGACCCGCTGCAACCGTTGGCTTTGGGGGTAACGGTAAACCAGGTAACTTGCGGCGCATTGGTGGTATTGACCAATGTAACCGCTATACTGCCGGTAATGCCCGTTGCCGAGTTGGTACCGGTTATGTTGGTGGTATTGGTGCGCGTCCAGTCGAATGTGGTGCCGGGCACATTATTGGGCGCTGAACTCAGTACAATATCGGTAATGCCGCCCGAACAGAAGGAGGGTGTGTTGCCGGTGATATTTACCGTAGGAGTGGGGTGTACCGTTACGGTAGTGGTAAACGGGGCGCCGCTGCATGTAGTAGCGCCCGATACGTTTTGCGGGGTAACGGTAACGGTATAAACTGTGCCGGCTGTGCCACCCGATATGCTGATAGAGTTTGTGGTGGAAGCGCCCGATAAAGCGCCGGGTAACGACCATACATAACCGGTTACATTGCTTACACCCGATACAATGAGTGTACCCGAACCGCCCGGGCAGTAGGCTAAACTGTTGATGCTGCCGCCACTTGGGTTGGGCAGTACATTTACTGACACCGTGCCGGTGAGTTGCCGTACACAACCGGTAGCCGTAACCGTTGCCAATATGTTAAACGTGGTATTTACGCTTAGGTTGCCGGTGGGCAGGGTAATGGTAGCGCCTGTACCCGATACTGCCGTGCCTACATTACTGTTATCGGCATTGTTGCGGAGCTGGTATGTAACGCCCGATTGGGAGTTGGTTAGCTGTATATTGGCGCTCGTACCCACACAAATAAGGTTGCTTGCAGCGCTGAATGTTTTGTCATCGGGCAAGGGGTTAACGGTGATGCTAACGCTGCCGGTCATGGTGCGCTCGCAGCCCGATGTTTGGTTATTGGCAACTACGGTATAAACCCCGGCAAGGGTTTGCACCGGCGAAAAGTTAAATGCCGAGCCATTGCCTACAAAACCTATGCCGGTGGGCGAGCCGCCTCTGTATAACTCATAATACACGCCGGTTTGTGAGCCGCTTAGCCCAATGGGTAGCCCCGCTCCGCCACTGCAATAACTGCCTCCTCCTGTAACGGTAAACAACGCAGGCAGTGGGTTTATGGTGAGGGTAATGGTAAAATCAGCGCCTACACAATTGGATGGCGCCGGACCGGTGGGGCGAATGGTAAAGGTAATGCTTTGGTTAGTGGTGGCAGCGTTGGTAAACGTGCCGGTAAGGTTAGCGCCGCTGATGCTGCCTGTGCCGCTTATATTGGGGTTTGCCGATTGGCTGATGATGCTGAATAGGGTACCGCTTACACTGTTGGCAGTAGTTAGCGGGTAACTGAGCGGCGTGCCGCTACATTCCGAAATGCTTGCCGATACGCCCACCGGTACGGGATTTCCGGTAACGGTTTCCTCGTAAATGCCCGATGCATCGCACCCGCGGGCATCGTCGGCAGCTATGCGCACCCGCACGGTATTAGCACCCGATGCGGAGGTAAAGGAAGGCGCTGTGCCCGAAAATCCGCTGTAAGACTGATTGGCATTGGTGTAATCCCACTGGTAAACATAGGGAGTAATGCCGCCTGTGGCTCCCGATGCGCCGGTAGCAGTGATGGTAGTACCCACGCATACCACCTGTGCATTGCTAAACGTAATATCGGTGGGGGTGGTGGGGTCATTGTTTACGGAAATGGTAGCAAAAGCCGGTATAGACCAACCGCAGCATTGTTCTTGTACGCTAAACCGCACCGTATAAGCACCCGATGAAGTAAACGGTCCAAAAGTTGCCGATTGGGTAGAAGCGGTAAACACCGGAACGCCCGATGCTTGTGTGCCGCTGAATACTTCCCATAAAAACGCTACGTTGGTTTGCCCGTAGCTGTTTTCGGTAAAAGTAGCATCTACTGAGCCGCCTACGCAAATGGTACTGTAATTGAGGCTAACGGCAGGTTGGTTTCGAGTGGTACTGCTTATGCGCAGGTAGTTTTCATAAGTGCCGCCATTGGCAGTAATACTATACACCGCACTTGCCGAAGTGGTAAAAACACTTACCGGCGATGATGCTGTGGTAAAATTAGTGGTTGAACCGGTAAGGTTGTTTACAAAACTTAAACCCGATGGCAGCGACCAAGAACCCGCCCCCTTGGTCATTTGAATGACCGAATTGCGGCAGGCACGAGCATTGTTGTACTGTATGGTTACAGTGGTGGGGTTGGGTATAGAAGTAGATGGATTAGTAGCTCCTGTGCCAACGGTGTACATGTTATTAGCTACCCCGGAAGCACCTATTTGGCCTGTACCACCTTTTGCGCCGTTGCCACCACCACCGCCATCACCGGCATTTCCACGTTCACTGGAACAGTCAGCAGGACCATTCCCGCCACCACCGCCTGCGCCTCCGTTACCACCTGCACCACCTGCACCACCTGAGCCGGCAGTACCCGTAGCGGCTATGCTGTTACTGATGTTTGCACCGGTACTGGAGTTGTTTCTGTATATGCCAAAAGAGCTGCCGCCTCCCCAGCCGCCAAAACCACCCTGACCACCGCCGCCGCCTTGTCCGCCACCACCGCCGGCATTACCTCCATTACTTAAGCAGGAAATAAAGGAGCCATTCTGCCCCCTACTTGCACCGCCGCCGCCGCCGCCGCCGCCTGAGTTTCCATGTCCACCTTGTGCACCTTGTGCACTGGGAGTGTAGTAAGAAGCAAATGAGTGTGTAGCGCTTGCAGTACCACCATTAATGCCCGATGTGCTAACAGTAGTAGTTGTAAAACCACCACCAACACCACCATTGCCTCCGGTTGAATTTGTGCCACAATTGCCTCCTCCATTGGTTCCAGCAAGACCCGCAGTGCCGCCTGAACTACCAACACCACCTGTACCGGCTATGCCCGGATTGGTTGTGCCTCCGCCACTTGTTGAATTTCCACCGTTACCACCTGCACCGCCATTATTACCCCACGCATTAGAAGCGCCCGAACCGCCGGAACCACCGGTTTTAGCGCCGTCATTACAACTTGCAGATTGACCGTTACTTCCGCCATTACCAGTGTGCCCTGCTGCTCCACTGCTACCACTCAACCCTGCGCTTGCCGCACCCGGATTTATTTGGCAGCGAATGATATTGTAATTGGAGGCATTGTTTAACCAAACTCCATAGTTAGAACGACCTCTTCCCGATGAAACCTGCCCTGTGGCATTAGCCGTAGTAATGGTAAGGTCTTGCAAAGTCCAGCCCGATGTGCCATTGGCTTTAAAGCCCACTACATGCCCAATGTTGCTGTCAATGTCTTCAGAGCCGCTACAACTAACCGTAGTGGTTACGGCAGAGTTTTTAATCCAGTTGCCGCCACTAACTTGGTAGCCCCCTTCAATAATCACATTGTTGGGTATGCTTACAATAGCTGTTTGGTTGATGGTGCCACTTGCTACGCGTATGTAATTGCGGCCTCCCAACTGGCTGATGGCATAACTAATGGTGGCATACGGGTTGTTGGGACCGCCTGCGGTGGTTACATCGGAGCCGGTTGGGGCTACATAAGCAAAATCGCAGTTGGGTGCGCCTACATTTACCACACAAGTGCGGGTAGAAGCCGTACAGCCACTGTAATTATAGGTAACACTAATGGTATAAGCTCCGGCGGTGGTGGGGGCAGTCCAGGTAAAACCGGTACCACTGCCCGATGTAGGACTTCCGCCCGATGCTGCCCATGTATAAGAGGTTACGTTTACCGCCGCTCCTGCATTGGGCGACTGCAATGTGCCAAAGGTTACTGTTTGCCCGGGCAGTACTGTGCCGCCACACACTCCACTTTGTATAGCCGGCGCTACATCGCCCGCACCATAGGTCCAACCGGATTGGTTGGTGTAACTTCCCGTAGTGGGGAAGGCATAAGTAACCGTATAAACCGGCGAAACAGCCGTGTAGCTGCCAAAATCTGACCCGCAGTTGGAGGTAGCCAACAGGCGGTAGTATCGGGTACCCGATATTTGACCGGGGGTAAAGGTAAGGGTGGTAAGGCTGGTATTGGCGCTGCCATTAAGCGTACCGGGTACATCAGCCCACGGACCCGAGGGAGTATTGGAGATTTGCCACTTATACCATCGGGCTAAAGGCCGACCATTGCCATCTGTATTGGTATTTATACTAAGGTTGGCAGGCGCAGCGCCTTGGCAACGCATTTGGTTGGTATTGGCAGCACTCGATAAAGCAGGGGTTGCGTCATAGCGCCAGTAAATACTCCATTCAACACCATAGGTGCCTATGTCGCAGGTACGGTAATCATCGGGAAAATAATTCCATTGGCAAGGTGTAAGGGAGGAAGCGGTTACCGAGCGCACGGTGCTGTATCCGCCGCATACGTTATCATCTCCACCACACAAAAAGCTATCCGATTCGCTGCCGTTTATTTGCATATTAACAACCGTGCCGTATCCCACCGGTGTAGGGTTGTACCAACCATAGTTGGTTAATCCCTGCCAACCGCAACTGATGTCATCTCTATCAACGTTCCAATCATAATTGACACTGTTAATGACCAGTCGGTTGCGCCAACGCGGGTCTGAATTAGAATTACAATCGCCACAGCCCGGTTCATTATAATAAATGTCATCTCCGTCCACTTCCAGAATGATGTTTTGTGCCATGATGGTATGGGTGGCAGCCAGTAGGAGTAGAGCAAATAGTATGCGTAGATATTGTTTCATGTCAATTTTTTTAGCAGTTAAAGGTTGCCGGTTTGTGCAAGCGGCTGTAAGCAGCGGTTGGGGTTAGGGTATTAATGAAGGTTGTCGGTAGTGTTAAAAATGCGCAAATGGGGCATGGTGTGTTGCAACTGTTGCAAATAGACATCGGGCAGTTGGGTATTCCAGCAGCTCAGTATTTGCAAGTTGGGCAGTAGCTGAGGTTGGAGGGGCAATTGTGGCATCGGGTTATCAAAAACACCCAAGTAACCCAGCAGGGGCAGGTTGTTTACCGCATCGGGCATTTGGGTAAGTTTGTTTTCGCCTACTGAGAGGTAGTTGAGGCGTTTTAGCTCAAACAGTTCATCGGGCAGTTGGGTAAGGTGGTTGCCGCGCAGGCAAATTTCCTCTAAGTTGCTCAACTGCTGAATGTTGGTGGGGAGTTCGGTCAATCCGGCATACCAAAGGCGCAGTTTTTGCAGGTTGGTAAGTTGCCAAACGCCATCGGGTACTTGTAATACATGTGAGCAAATCAGGTTTTTGAGTTGAGAAAGACCGGCTATGTTTTGGGGCAGTACAAAACCGCGCAGGTTGTGCTGAACAAAAAGCTCCTCCAAATGGGTTAGGTTGGCAGGCACAAAATCGGGCAGCGCTGCTAATTGGTTATTATTAAGGTATAACCGTTTCAGGTGTTTAAGTTGGGTTAGTGCTTGTGGAATTTGGGTTATTTGGTTATGTGCAAGGTCTAACTCTTCTAAGTTAAGGCAGCGCAGCACTAAGGCGGGCACTTCGGTAAGGTTATGGTATTTGAGGTCAATTTTTTTCACCTGCAAAAAATCGCCCTGCCAGTCGAGTCGTGTTACTAAGGTAGGGTCGAGCAGCTCACGGCTGTCGGGTTTGGGAGGTGGCGGGTTTTTAGCTTTGAGGTAGGAGGCATCGGGAGATTGGGCGCTTAGGGCTATGCTTGTAAAAAACAAGATGCCGGCGATTAGGTAGTTGTTTAGTTTCATTATGAGTGCGTTATAAGGGAGGGGTTATGAGAGATGATAGAAGAGTTAGAGGTTTTAAGATGCTGGGCGGGTGTTGTTTAAATGGTTAGAATTTAGTAGTATATAAAGCCACAACTTGTCAAGAGAACTGCTGCATGATGGTTTGTTCTTACCCAACTTAACCGTATTGTAAAATCACAACCTGTCTAACTGAATGCCCTTTTGGGTTGGCGGGTCATGGGTTTGGTGTTGTGAGCCAAAGGGCAAGTTTTTTGGTGGAGGTAAAAAGTTAAACAACATATCAAGGCGAGCAAATTAAGACTTAGTTTAAGCATATTTTTTTCTGTACAAAGAAAAGAAATTTTCCGGAAATTTTTTGCCGCAGATATTGAAATTTTACAGAAGCATAAAACTTACTTAACCATCACCCAGTTTTGCGGATTTAGAGGAGGCGATGTGTAGGCAAGCAATACCCAAAGGCTCAAAACGGTAGTATGTGCCGAAGTAGCCTCGTAACCTGCTACGGGCAGCCAACCGCCGTTGTTTTGCTGAAGGGCAAGTATGGGTTGTAACCATTCCGGTTTTATATAGTAGGAGCCGTGTGAGTAACAGAGCAGTGCAAGCGCTTCTATATACACATCGCTCCAGTTGTTTTGGGGGCTGTGTAGGAAACTGAGTAATTGTTGTAAAATTTTTTGCTCAACTATGGTGAAGTAGGGCAACTGCACACAGGCGCATTGCTGCTCTTTTAACCATTGCAAAATAAGGTAGGCATGAGTGAGCTCATAACTACCGAAATCGGCAAGCAGGCTGATTTCTTGGAGGTAGCGCTCGCCCGGGTGCATATTTTTACAGCCCAAAGCCTGTACCATGCTGTATTCTAAGGTATTGGGCTGATAGTGCAGCAAATCCGCTTCATTGGGCGGGCTATCGGGCTGTAGCAGGGTGCGGAATCCGGTGGTACGCAGCAAATCATCGGAGTTGTCAATTTTGTGTAAAAAGTGATTGGGGTTCTGAATAGGAGGGAGGTTGTATAATCTTTGGAGGTAACTATACACAGAGGATATCGTCCAATCCATATCTGAATCGGGAGCAGCTAAGTAGGTGATTGCTTTTTCGGCAGCCTGCCGGTGTAGGTGTACAGCGGTATCCCACACTGCTAAATGCGGTTGGGCAGCAGAATTGTTAGAGAAAAAAAAGTATAGTAAAAAAATATGTGTCAATGTTTTAACTCGCATAATAGGAACACAAAAATTTCAGCATTTTTCTACTTTAAAATTTGCGAGTTAAAATTAACAAAAAGGCATTATCGGGCATTTATTTTTTCTACTTTTTGAGTTTATTTTCTGAAAAAATTCTGAAAACTTGCCAAAAAGGTCGGCTGCAAAGCATTTACATGGTACAACCAACAACTATTGCAAGTTTTTGCTGTTTTGTAGTAAGCGTAAGCATTTGTTTCTATTGATGCAAACACATTAAGTTATATTAGCTAAAAATAATTCACATGCAGTATTTACTTACCTACTTAGTAACCACCGTATTGTTTTTTGCCATAGATATGGTATGGTTGGGCGTAATAGCCAAAAATTTTTACCGGCAGCACTTAGGTCATTTAATGGCGGAGCAGGTTAACTGGTTTGCTGCCATAGTTTTTTACCTCCTATACATTGGGGGTATCTTATACTTTGCGGTCATTCCGGCATTGCAAAACGGCAGCGGCTGGCAAACTGCTGCCCTAAACGGCGCTGTTTTGGGCTTGCTGTGTTATGCCACCTATGATCTTACTAATCTTGCCACGCTTAAAGGTTTTCCGCCTCTTGTAGTAGGCATTGATATTGTTTGGGGCACTGTACTTACCGGCGCTGTGGCGGGGTTGGGCTGTTTGGTTTCGCAGAGGTTTTGGTAGATAGTAGTGGTTAGTGGTTAGCTTTGGTAGATAGTATATGGTAGTGGGTAGTCAGTACTAACACATTCGCAATCCGATAATCCGCAACTCCTAACTCATAACTCCTAACTCATAATTCATCACTCATAACTCATAATTCATAATTCATCACTCACAACTAAGGCACAAATGCGCACCCATAAAAACGTAGGCATCATAGGGGCAGGTGTGGCGGGTTTAGCTACTGCCATTAGGTTAGCAAACAAGGGGCATAAGGTTACGGTTTTTGAGGCAAATGCTTATGCCGGCGGAAAACTGACAGCTTTTGAGCAAAACGGGTTTAGGTTTGATGCCGGACCTTCTTTGTTTACCCTGCCTTATTTGGTAGATGAACTGCTCAATTTGTGTGGTAAAAACACTACCGATTATTTTGCCTACACCCGATTACCGGTGGTGTGCCGCTACTTTTATGAAGACGGCACTACCATAAACGGATATGCCAATGCCCGCGATTTTGCGTTGGAGATACACCAAAAAACAGGCGTACACCCCGCAAAGGTGTATAACCACCTCAAAAAAAGCGCCCAATTGTATGAAATTACCGCTAAGGTTTTTTTAGAAAACTCGCTGCATAAACTGCGCACTTACCTGCTGCCGCATACCTTGTGGGCTATTCCGCAATTGTATAAGTTAAACATGTTTACCTCTATGCATCGGGCTAATCTTAAAGATTTTACCCACCCAAAAGTAGTGCAGTTGTTTAACCGGTTTGCCACCTACAACGGCTCAAACCCTTACAGCGCACCGGCTACCCTAAACATGATACCGCACTTAGAGCATAATATAGGCGCATATTTTCCGCTTGGAGGCATGCACAGCATTACCCAAACCCTTTACCGGCTGGCAACTGAAGAAGGCGTAACGTTTCACTTTAATACGCCGGTGCAGGAAATACACGTACAAAACGGTAAGGCGGCGGGGGTAGTGGTAAACAACAGCCAACTGCCTTTTGATGTGGTGGTGAGCAATATGGATATTTGGCATACCTACCATAAACTGCTGCCCGGGCTGCCCAAACCCATGCACATACTCAATCGCCCCAAGTCAAGCTCGGCAATCATTTTTTACTGGGGCATAGGGCATGCTTTTCCGCAGTTAGATTTGCATAATATCTTTTTTGTCAATGACTACCAAGCTGAGTTTGACGCTATTTTTAACCAAAACCAACTGCACCCCGACCCTACAATTTACCTCAATATCAGCTCAAAATACAACCCCGATGATGCCCCGGCAGGCTCCGAAAACTGGTTTGTAATGGTAAATACCCCACCCAACAACGGGCAAAACTGGGAAACCCTCATTGCCCAAACCCGGCAACAGGTATTAAACAAACTGAGCCGCCTACTTAAAACTGATATTGCCCCGCTCATTAAAACCGAAGCCGTACTTGACCCCCGCACTATTGAAAGCCGTACTTCCTCGCACATGGGCGCATTGTATGGCAGCAACTCCAACAGCATTTGGTCGGCTTTTTTGCGCCACCCCAATTTTAGTTCCAAAATAGGTAATTTGTTTTTTTGCGGCGGTAGCGTACACCCGGGCGGCGGTATTCCGCTGTGTTTACTCTCGGCAAAAATTGTGTCGGAAATGGTTAAATAACCAACGCTGTTTAGCTACATGCAGCATACGGCAAGCCGGGTTAAAAGCCTTCATTTTACCCCCAACCCATAGGCAGTCATCTGCCCCAAAACCTATCCACTATGGTATAAAATGAAAAAAGTCCTTATCTTTGACCATAAATTACCCCATTCTTTCCCCCCATGCGCGAGCCTGCCTTTGTTAAACAAAATGCCGCCAAGTGGAAACGCTTTGAAGAACTGCTCAACAACAAAGCCAATACCCAGCCCGATGAACTTGCCGAACTGTTTGTGCAAATAACCGATGATTTATCCTACGCCAAAACCTTTTATCCCAATAGCCAAGTTACCCGATACCTCAATGCCCTTGCCATAAAGGTACACCAGTCGGTATATGTAAATAAATCTGAAGACAGGCAGCGATTAACCCTTTTCTGGCAATACGAATTACCATGGTTATTTTACCAATCACACCGGCAATTGGTTTACGCTTTTTGTTTGTTTGTGGCAGCCATTTTTATAGGCGTTATTTCCAGCGCAAACGATACCGATTTTGTACGGTTGATATTGGGCGACTCATACGTAAATATGACCCTTGAAAACATAGCCAACAATGACCCGATGGCAGTTTACAAACACAGCCACCAAATAGATATGTTTTTGGGTATTACCATAAACAATGTGCGCGTTTCCTTTCTTGCTTTTGCGGCGGGCATATTTGCCTCTTTTGGCACTGCCTATATTTTGTTTACAAATGGGGTAATGGTGGGGGCTTTTCAGTACCTTTTTTACCAAAAAGGACTGTTAGTTGCCTCCTTCCTTACCATTTGGATACACGGAGCCTTAGAGATAAGTTCCATTGTAATAGCCGGTTGCGCCGGTTTTGTTATGGGCAACAGCATCTTGTTTCCAAAGAGTTACAGCCGTTTGGAGTCGTATAAGCGGGGGGCGCGGCAGGGGTTAAAAATCATCATCGGGCTGGTTCCTATTTTTATAACCGCCGGTTTTTTAGAGAGTTTTGTAACCCGCCACACAGCATTGCCCAATGTGGTAAAATTGGGCATTATTTTCAGCTCTTTTGCGTTTATCATCTGGTACTTTGTGGTATATCCGCACCACCTCCAACAAACCGGCATACCGGAGTCTGTACTGCAAAAGGTAGCGGAGGAGTAAGTTTTAGTAGTACACAGCCAAAACTATTACCTCCGGTTTTCACAGGTGCGTTTTGTTCAACAAAGATAAAGCGAGGTAATCAGTAACAGCCTCTCTCATTTAGGGGTTAAGGTTAGGATAGTTTGAAGAAAATAACAAGGGTGGCAAAGTATTTGCGTTTTCTGCGGTTATTCTTTGCGTTCTTTGCGTGAAATTTTTCAAATTAGCCCGCAAATACGCCATAAACTTGAATGGTAGGCAACGCCTAAGCAGGCATAAAAAAATAACCGACTTGCTTTTACTTTGGTAAAAACCTATAGTCTAATCCCCAACTAAATCCTACAACACATGAAACAGCATCTTGTTAAATTAACCTTAGTTTGTTTGACCCTTATAGTGGGTATGCACACAACTACTTTTGCACAGCAAAGAGTGCCCGCACAAAAAACCGTAGTGCAACCTTCGGTTAAAACCAATACTCCTTCGGGTTCGCCTATGTTAAGCGCGTTTAAAGTTGCGCCGCTGGGTCCTATGGTGGGTAATTGGGGCATTACCTATGAACGCGGCGCTGTTTTTAACAACGATATTTCATTAGAAATCAATGCCGGTTACCGAACATCGCCGCTACTTTTCAGAGGGTGGCTGCGCGATGTAGATGCAACTACTAATGGCTTTTATCTAAGCGCCGGACCCAAAATCTACTTCGGCAAACAAGAGTTTACCATAGATGGTATGCGCCGCACACACCCCATATTTGGCTGGTATTTTAAACCCGAGTTGGGCTACCGATACACCGTATTTAAAGCGCCCGATGATGGAGAGGTAAGAGGCAATGTAGCAAGGCTTATGCTAAACGTGGGTAAACAATGGGTTAGCAACAGATTTGTTTTTGAGCTTTACACAGGTATAGGGTATGCTTACCGCAATTATACCGGTAGAAACAATGATATATGGGACGAAGTATCTGAAAGTATCAGGGAAAACTTCCCCATTTCTGCCCAATCAGGTATTAGAATGGGGCTTCTTACCCGATAAGCAGCATAATATTGTTACGCACATTTTTGAAAACAGCAGCAAGGGCAACTTTGCTGCCGTTTTTATTTATGGCGCTACAAATGAAAGATGGTTACATAATGTGCCTGAAAATTGCACCAAAATGGCAAGTAGTTACCACGTTTTTGTTTTTTTGTGTGAGCAGGCTCTATAAATTTGCCAAAAAGCCCTACTTTTGGGTGCAAATTTCAATTTTCAATTTTTAAAACATACAAAACAACATGAAAAAACTTGTACTTACCTTGTTTGTTGCCGGCGCTTTATGCCTTGGCTTGCAAGCCCAAACCCCCAATTGCGCTGCTGAGCAGCTTAGCGCAGCGCCCAGCCCTGTTAAAACTACCGATTGTGTTTTGCAAGATGGTAGCCAAACTGATTGTTTGCTCATCAGCACTTGGAATGACCCGGGTGTATTTGCCAACCGCAAAATTGTGGTAACCTACCCTCAATTGGTAGATGCTGTTTTAACTGATGTTATTCAGGGTGTTAGCGATGATGGTAGGTTTAATTTTGGCAATGACGGAACCGGTACTCCCTTTCCCACCGGCACTTACACGTTTACCGCTTTTGCCTTTAACCAATCTGAGTTAGATGCCTTGGCTGCTACCATTAACCCGTTGTTGCCTATTTTGAGCTACCCCACCATTCCTATCCCTGCCGATTTAGCTACGGTTTTTAACGTATTGAAAGGCGTGTTGGGTCCTATTTCTATTGCTGATGTAGAAGATGCTATCTGCAATTTCCTTCCCTCTATTTTACCTACCGCCACCTTGCCCTACTCTGTTTCTGACAACCCCTACACGGTAGATGTTGTAGCATCGGGCTGTGTTTGTGGCGTAGGTATTGACAACCCTGCAAGCGAAACTGCCTTTAATGTGCAGGTATCGCCCGTTCCGGCTGTTAATTTTGTGAACATCAGCATCCAAACCATTGCTCCCCAAACATCCGTTAAGGTTTTTGATGTAACCGGTAAGTTGGTAGATAGCTTTGTAGCTTATGACCGCCAAGTTAGCTTAGATGTAAGCCGTTATCAGTCGGGCTTATATGTAGTATCCGTTTCTAATGGCGCTATTAACCGCAATGTAAAATTTGTGAAAGAGTAAGTAAGCGCTTCCCAATTTTTTGCAAACAATAGGGTAGAGTTTAGGCTCTACCCTATTTGCGTTATAATTCTTGTGCCAATGAGTTTTGAGCGATAGGAAAGGCGGTAAGGGGCAAACATCAGCTATTATGAGCCGTTACTTAACGCGAGGTAGGTGGAGTTATAATGAACGCCCGATAGGGGTAAAGCCTGCGTAAGGTTTGCATTGCCCTATCTTAAAACCGGCAGCAATTAGCACACGGATAACACTGATGTGGCTGATTAACGCCTCAAAATGGGTAATAGATTAGGGTGCGCTGATCCTTTTAATAACACGGTTTGTAGGTGTTTTACCAAGATTGAAGGGCGCTGCCCCTTGTGTGTTACTAATCAACCCCCATAAATTGGGGTATTTGGTTTTCAATAGGTGCAGTGTACTAAAATATGGGTAGTAACCAAGTTAAATGCCCGATTAAAAAGGTGCAGCGCACCGAAATATATCACCCCACCTGTCTGAAATCCTTTTGAGGTAAGCCTTTGCGCAAGCTCACAACTCCCACCTCACGTTATTTAGTATTACTACTACCACTATTCATCTGTTTACCAAACACAGAAAGTGGGTGTATGCCTGCTTTAACAGGCATACACCCACCAACATTGATGATTAGCTATTGACTATTGCAGATAAAGATTACAGGAAGCCGGTTCGTTAGTCATCGTCCGACATACCGTCCTCGTCTTCATAATCGTCATCTTCGTAGTCATCTTCGTCATCATCTTCGTCTTCGTCAAAATCAAAATCTTCCAGGTCTTCTTCGTCAATGTCAAAGTCTTCGAAATCTTCGTCGTCAAAATCTTCGTCGTCATCTTCGTCGTCTTCGTCATCATCAAAATCGTCAAAATCATCGCTGTCTGAGTCTTCGTCATCGTCAAACTCATTGCGAACAGTACCATTAAATTCCTCCAGCAGTTCCTTTAACGTTATCGTTTCAGGTGTGGTGGTTGCAGCCAAATTTGCTGCATCAGCGTTAAGCTCCGGTAAATAAGTGAATGTTACTTCCATGACTTACAGTTTGATTTATGTTGTTTCTTGATTGTAAAAATACGGTTGGGTTTTGTTTGTAGTATATGTTAGGCGCAAAAAAACGAAATTTTTTTTAAAAAAGCTAAACATTGAACCTAAAGTGCATAATATCGCCATCTTTCACCACATATTCTTTCCCTTCCACGTTTAGTTTACCTGCTGCACGGGCTGCAGATTCGGAGCCGTAATGCACAAAGTCATCAAAGGCAATCACTTCGGCTCTGATAAAACCGCGTTCAAAATCGGAGTGAATAACGCCTGCTGCTTGTGGCGCTTTGGTACCTTTGGTTATTGTCCAGGCACGTACTTCTTTTTCGCCGGCGGTAAAGTAGGTAATCAGGTCTAAAAGTTTGTAGCTCGATTTAATCAATTTACTGATACTCGGCTCTTGCAGTCCTACGTCATTTAAAAACATCAATCGTTCTTCATAGGTGTCCAATTGGGCTATATCAGCTTCTAATGCAGCACAAATAATAAGGACTTCGGCGTTTTCGGCGGCTACGGCATCTTGGAGGGCTTTGGTATAAGCATTGCCATTAACGGCGCCTGCTTCGTCCACGTTGCACACATATAAAACAGGTTTAGCAGTAAGCAAGTTAATATCTTGAATAAAGCGTTGCTCATCGGGTTCTACGGGCGCTGTACGGGCAGATTTACCGCTGCTGAGGTGGTTTAGGTAAATTTGGAGTATTTCAACCCCGTATTTAGCTTCTTTATCGCCGGCTTTGAGTTGTTTTTCTAACTTGTTAATTTTTTTCTCTACCGATTCTATGTCTTTGAGCTGGAGTTCCAAATCAATGATTTCCTTATCGCTAACGGGGTCAATTTTACCATTTACATGCACCACGTTATTGTCGTCAAAACATCGGATAACATGCACAATGGCATCAGTATTGCGTATATTAGACAAAAACTGGTTGCCTAAACCTTCGCCCTTGCTTGCTCCGGCAACCAAGCCGGCTATATCTACTATTTCTACGGTAGTGGGTACTACGCGCTGCGGTTTAACTAATTTTTCTAAGGTAAAAAGGCGCTCGTCGGGCACATTTACCACCCCTACATTGGGCTCTATGGTAGCAAACGGATAATTTGCCGCCAAGGCTTGTGCATTGGATAAACAATTAAAAAGCGTTGATTTTCCTACATTGGGTAGCCCCACTATGCCACATTGTAAACTCATTGTTGTATTAGAATAAAGCCGGTTATTGCTTAAATGGTTAAGGAATCTTTTTGAAGCCGCAAATGTAAAACCAATTGGTGAAATAAACTACGTCTTACAAAAAAATAGGACTAATCTGGTTTTGAGTTCGGGCGGCAAAAACAGGGTTTTTGTATTATCGGGTGTATTTGTTAGCTGCTCTGTTCGGCTCCTTGAAAATAAAATTTTTTGCCGTTTATAAAGGTATAAGGCGGCTCATTGGGCGGAAACCAAGTGGCGCGCACATGCCGTTCTATGGTTTGGGCGCTCCAGTTCAGGTCAATTTGTTTTAATTGTTCAATTTCATGCCTAAAATGATAAGCAGTACCTCTGTCGGGAATTAAATTTTGCTGAGCAACGGGGTTGTATTTGCCATGTACAATATCGGCAAGATGTTGTTCAAAAAGTTTGCCCGATTGTTCTTCGGCAAGCCTGTATAAATCGGTAACCCAACAATTGGGGGGGATAGGAAAGCGCTTTTCAAACAAAATAGCGCCCGAATCAATGCCTGCTTCTAATTGGTGCAGTGTAACGCCAAACTGCGAATCGTTGTTTACAATGGCAAACGAAAACTGATTACACCCCCGATATTCGGGCAGCGGAGCCATGTGTAAATTTACCGCTATCTGGCCGGCAAGGTCTATATGTTGCTGTTTTAAAATGCGGTGGTATTGAACAGAAATTAAAACATCGCATGGTGGCAATTCTGCTAAGGAGCGGATAAGTTTAACTTGGTACTGTTCGGCTAAATTGTTTATTTGTTGGTTATATTGGTTTTGCAAGCCGGCAGTGCCTATGGCTGTTACCTTATAATTATAGGCAGATTGCTTTTGCAGTAACAGTTGTAAACAGTGCAGACCAATAGCTTTAGCGCCTAAAAAAACCACCTTTTTCATACTTAATTGGGGAATTTATGGGCAAAGGAAATAAAATTTGGGCAGAATAAGCACATAAAAACCAATTTTAAGCACTTAATTTAACCAAACTGCATGTTGCAATTGTGCAAAGCCTTATATTTGCACCCTCAAATTAAAAAGGATAACCCGCACCGAATTAATCTCAAATTAAATCAGAATATATCATGCAGGCAAAAGGACTGATAAAGTTTTTTGGAATAGCTCTTGCCTTGGTTTGTATTTACCAATTATCGTTTACCCTTATGACCAATTGGGTAGAGGGTAAAGCCGGTAAATATGCACAGGAAGCCGCAGCCAAATTAACGAACGTAACCGAAGAGCAGAAGTTTTTTGAAGAGCGCAAAGCCAAGCGCCGCTACCTTGACTCTGTATCGCTGAAACCGGTGGTAAATTTAGGTTTTGCCAAATTTACCTACCAACAACTCAAAGAGCGTCAAATTAACTTGGGGCTTGACCTACAGGGGGGAATGAGTGTGGTGTTGCAGGTTTCGCTTCAAGACCTTATTAAAGCAATGGCTAACAATAACGCCGACCCGGTGCTGAACCAAGCCTTGCAAAAAGCCGATGAATTACAAAAAAATTCACAAGAAGACTTCATCACACTGTTTGGCAGGTCTTACACCCAAATTGACCCCAACGCTAAACTGGCTCCCCTTTTTGCCGGCAGTGAATACCAATCTAAAATTAACCTCAATTCCAGTAATGATGATGTACTGGCACTAATACGTGAAGAAGCCGATGCCTCTGTGAGCAGAACTTTTGAAATTTTGCGTTCACGTATCGATAAATTTGGGGTTGCTCAGCCTAATATCAACCTACAGCAAGCTACCGGACGTATTGTGGTAGAATTGCCGGGCGTAGATGACCCCGATAGGGTGCGCCGATTGCTTCAGGCTACCGCTAAATTAGAGTTTTGGGAAACTTATGAAAACAGCAACGACATGGCTCGTATATTTGCCGAAGCCAACGAAGCGCTGCGCAAAGAAATGGGCTTAGATACGCTTAAAAAAACCGGCAGCTCCGATGCGCCTAAAGATACTACCAACACTGCAAATACGGCTACTGCCGACAGTACTGATGTAGCGGCTGCTACCGATACCAGCGCTTCTTCTTTGCTCAGCAAAACCGACGAAGAAAAGAAAGACTCTCTTAGTTTAGAGGAACAGCGTGCCCAAAACCCGCTTTATGCTATACTTGGACAATCGCAACAAAGCGGTGTTACCATAGGGTTTATTAACGGAAACGACACAGCCAAATTAAACGAATACCTCAAAAAGCCGTTGGTAAAAGCTGTTTTTCCTCCCGATATGAAGTTGGTATATAGCGCAAAACCTAATAACGACCCCGAAAACCCCAACATTTACACCGTTTTTGCCATTAAGAGCCGTTTTGGAAGCAATTTTAAAGCGCCGCTTGAAGGCGATGTGGTAATAGATGCCCGCCCCGATTTTGATGCCAACCAACAAATGGTGGTATCTATGACCATGAACGCCGAAGGCGCAAGCTTGTGGCGTAAGCTCACTGCCGAAAACGTTAAAAAGAGCATTGCCATAGTGTTAGATAATATGGTTTACAGCGCTCCGGTGGTTCAGCAGGAAATTGCAGGCGGAAGGTCGCAAATAACGGGTAACTTCTCTGTTACCGAAGCCGAAGACCTTGCCAACATCTTAAAATCGGGTAAATTGCCGGCACCCGCCCGCATTATTGAAGAGGAAGTTGTAGGTCCTACATTGGGTAAAGAATCTATCCGAAGTGGTTTATTTTCCTTAGTATTGGGTTTGCTTGCCGTAATTGTATTTATGGTTTTTTATTACAGTAATGCCGGTATTTTTGCCAACCTTGCTCTGTTGGCAAACTTGTTCTTTATTATGGGTATTCTTGCCTCTATGGGTGCTGTACTAACCCTGCCGGGTATGGCAGGTATAGTGCTTACCATGGGTATGGCTATAGATGCCAACGTAATTATTTTTGAACGTATAAGGGAGGAGCTGGCACGAGGAAGCAGTATGCGCAAAGCCATTTCGGAGGGTTACAGTAAATCTTACTCTGCTATTATAGACGGCAACCTTACTACCCTTATTACCGGTATCATTTTGTTTTACTATGGCTTAGGTCCGGTATTGGGTTTTGCTACGGTATTAATAGTAGGTATTCTTACTTCAATGTTTACCGCCATTTTGCTTTCTCGTTTGGTTATTGACTGGTTTGTGGGCAGAGGTAATGTAGTAAGCTACAGCACTTCTTACACTGCCAATGCCTTTAAAAATATCAACTTTGACTTTTTGGGCAAACGCAAATTAGCTTACTACATAAGCGGAGCTATGATTGCCGTTTCGCTACTCTCTATTATTTTTAAAGGTTTTGAGTATGGCGTTGATTTTGAAGGCGGACGTACTTATGTAGTACGCTTCAGCCAAGCGGTGCCCGCCCCCGAAATCAGACAAGCGCTGGCTACTGTTTATGGCAAAGAACCGATGGTAAGAACTTATGGGTCGAGCAATCAATTTAAAATTACCACCAGCTACATGATTGAAAACAACGACCCCGGGATGGATAATCAGGTAGCAGCTAAATTACACGAAGGGCTTGCCAAGTATGAAAACAATATAAGCCTTGAAGACTTTACCTCTAAAGTTATTGTGAGCTCACAAAAAGTAGGTCCTACCATAGCCGATGATATTAAGCGCGGCGCTGTATGGGCAGGTATTTTCGGTTTGTTGGGTATTTTCCTATACATATTCTTCCGCTTCAGAAGATGGCAGTATGGTGCAGGCGCTATATTGGCTACCTCGCACGATGCTATTGCCGTATTAGGTGTGTTCTCTATTTTTGCCGGTATCTTACCCTTCTCTCTTGAAATAGACCAGGCTTTTATAGCTGCTATATTAACGGTAATTGGTTACTCCGTAAACGATACGGTGGTAGTTTTTGACCGTATAAGGGAGTACTTGGGGCTTAATCCTAAAGCTAAGTTTGACGAAACGGTTAATGCTGCCATTAACGATACCCTTAGCCGAACCGTAATGACCTCTTTTGCTACTTTGCTCACCGTATTGGTGCTATTCATTTTTGGTGGCGATACCATTAGAGGTTTCTCTTTTGCCTTGTTGGTAGGTATTATAGTGGGTACGTACTCTTCTATTTTTATAGCTGCACCGGCTATGGCTGACCTTAGCAAAATTGAAGCAGAACGCCGCGAGCGCAAAGCTGCCGAAGCCGAAGAAGCTGCCGCTAAAAAAACAACTGCCACCAAAGCAGAGAAAAAGGCTTAATCTACCGCCATTCCGCTCACTAAAAACCCGCAGCAAACGCCTCTGTTTGCTGCGGGTTTTTTTACTGAATACCACCCAACAACACTTTTTTCACATTTTTTAACACCATTTTTTAAAACAGGGTGCATCTTTTTATGGCAAATTGTCGTCAATAAACACATTGCCGGTAATTTACTAAACAAAAAAGCTGTTACTAAGCCCCACCCACCAAACATGCCGCCGGCATATTGGCATGTTTTTTTCTCTTACAACGCTTATAGCAGGCACTACTACCACCTTGCACACTATTACGCACACAACTTACCCAAAAAAAAGTTTAACTTTGCGCTTTGAGCGCATTAAAAGACGCTTTTTGTATTTTTTAACTTATATTTTGTTGCACATGAAAAGGTTATTATTACTTTTCGTACTTTGCTGGAGCTATGCCTCGCTGTTGTATGCGCAGCCATACGGCAATGAATGGATAAACTACTCCAACAACTACTTTAAAATTAAAGTAAAAGAAGAAGGACTGGTTCGCATTCCTTTTTCTACGTTATCAAGCGCCGGACTATCGGGTTTAACAGGTTCCGGATTTAAAGTCTTTTTAAAAGGACAAGAAATACCCATATACGTTACTTCCAACGCTACTTTTGGTTCTACCGACTATATTGAATTTTATGGCAGTGGTAACGATGGCGAGTTAGACACCCGATTGTTCCAAAACCCTAACTGGCAATTGCACGACTACCGCAGTTCGTTTTCTGATACCATTGGTTACTACTTAGTTTGGGATAACAGTTCGCCCGGTCAGCGCTACCAGCAAACTACCAACAACCTTGCCGGCGCACCTGCTGCCGAGCCCTATTTTATGCACACCAGCCGATTAATTCACTGGAATATATTTAATTCCGGAAAACCTTTCCGCTTAGGTGGCGCTAATAATAATTACCCCGATTTTGAAGAAGGAGAGGGTTTTTGCAGCTCTCAGATTTCTACCGGTGGTACCCAAACCTATAACCTCAGTACACCATCTGAATACAATGGTGCCGGAGCGCCAAATGCCAGTTTCCGGTCAAAACTGATAGGAAGGTCTAATAATTTTGGACAAATTCCAGACCACAACACCTCTATCAGAGTAGGCGGAACAGAGTATGCCAATGTTACTTACGAAGGATACGAAACCCTGCCAGTAACAAGGTTGGTTTTTTTAAGCAACATTTCATCGCCTGTAACGCAGGTACAATACCAATCATTGGGCGGATCGCCCGATAATTTTTCTGTAGCTTTTTCTGAACTTACCTATCCCCGAAGCTTTGATTTTGGTAATGCTACTAAATTTAAGTTTACCCTAAATAACAACGCCCTTTCTTACTTAGAAATAGGCAATTTTAATGGCGGTACAGCCCCTGTTTTATATGACTTAACCAACCAACGCCGCTATTTCCCTATTTTTGAAGGTGGTGTTTACAAGGTGAAGTTAGAAGCCGGCGCTAACCCTGCCATAGGAAGACAGTTGTACCTTAGCAGTGTGGATAACGTTTGTGTACTCAACTGCACACCGCCCACCTGTACGCCGGCAAACTGCAATGTGTTTACCGTTTCACAACTGATACCCGCAAATTTTACCAACTTTAACGCTATTGCCAACCAAGGTAATTACATAATTATTACCCACCCATCTTTGCGTACCGGTAGCGACTGGGTGGCACAGTATGCCAACCACCGCGCCTCTGCCATAGGTGGCAGCCATACGCCCGTTATTGTAAACATAGAAGAACTCTACGACCAGTTTGCATGGGGTATTCCTAAACACCCGCTGTCTGTCAGAAACTTCATAAACTTTGCCATAGACACATGGAGCAATACACCACGCCACCTGTTTTTAATAGGCAAATCGGTAAGTTATGAAAGTGTTACCAATAACTCATTGGCTTTCCAAGCATGCTTAGTTCCCACGTGGGGGCATCACCCAGCCGACAACTTGCTTACCGTAAGAGATTTCAGCACTTATGTGCCCCAAATTCCGGTAGGTCGTATTAGCGCTAACAACCCTGCACAGGTACAAGCCTACTACGAGAAAATGGTATCGTATGATGCAGACAGAAACTGTACCATAGCTGATAGGGAGTGGACTAAAAAGGTTATTCATGTGGCTAACGGATATACTGCTTCTGAAACAAACCAATACTTGGGTTATGTGAATACTTACAAAAATACAGTAGAAGCCCCCTTGTATGGCGGCAATGTGGTGGGAACTTACACCCAAACCGGTTTTTCAGTTATTCCAAATCCAGCCTTTACCGCAGCTATGAACGATGGCGCCGGCATTGTTACCTTTATTGGGCATTCTGTTAATGCAGCCAGCTATCTGTTTGATTTAAAACCCCCGCAAGACTATAACAACGCCTTTAAAAACCCCTTTATGTTTTTTGGCTCTTGTTTTGTGGGCGATGTGCATAGTTATGGCGAATCTAACTATGCTATGGCGGAACGTTATGTTCTTTATCCGCAAAAGGGAGCTATCGGGTTTTTGGCTACCGTTTCGTTTGGTTTTCCCGAATTTTTACAAGAATTTGGCGATACGCTGTATCGGGAGTTTTCTAACCTTAGTTACGGACAAACTATTGGTAGAAGCATTAACAATGCCATGAACCATATTTATATTTCAGACCCAGCTAACCCGCGTTACCAAGGCATCAAAATTACACTGGAAGAATATACCCTTGAAGGCGACCCCGCATTAGTGCTGGTAGGTACTTATGATAATGCAGAGTACCTCATACCCACAGTAGCCGGAGCGCCAAGCATCAGGATATTTGACAGCGTATCGGGCGCACAACTTACCGGCTCTCCTGTTCCAATTGTAAACCCAACCGTAAACGTAGAGGTTTCTGTAACCAATATAGGACAGGCAGCAACCGGTAATATCCAAATTACCGTACAACAGCAACTGCCCGGTGGCTCTACTGTTCAGGTAGGTCAAATAATAGCTCCTGCGCCTGTATCGGGTAGTACTTATACCATTCCTGCTACGCTAAACACTGTTGCCTCCGGTGTGGGTAGCTTAATAGTTACTATAGCGCCATTGGGCGGCATTACCGAAGATTGTACCAATAACAATCAGGCTTCTTTAGGTATTCAGGTACAATCATCGGAATGTGCAGGTTTACCCCTGCCCACCATTACCGGTCTTGCATCGGGTTATTGTACCGGCACCGGCGCTATTGCCTTAAATGCTACACCCACCGGCGGCTCGTTTACCATTAACGGCAGTGCTGCCACTACTTTCAACCCCACTACGCTGGGTGCAGGCACTTACATTGTTCAATATACTTATACCGACCCGGGTACCGGTTGTGTACTCAATACTGCCCAAACTGTAGTGGTAACGGCTGCACCTAACGCCGCCATCAGCGCTTCTGCCAATAGCATTTGTTTAACCGATGGACAGGTTACTCTCAGCCCTGCTAACTTTGTGAGTGGCGCAACCTACAACTGGGAATTTTCGGGCGGCAATACTGTGGCTTTGGGCAACCAAACCTACCAGATAAGCTGGAGTACTGCCGGAACCAAAATTATTACCCTTACCGCTACCCAAAACGGCTGCACCTCAGCACAAGAAACCATTACCATTACCGTAGAATCGCCTTTGGCTACACCGGCAGTTACTTGTGGCGCCAGCACTACCTCGAGCGTTACCTTTAACTGGAATAATATAGGTGGCGCTACCGGCTATCAGGTAATAATTAACGGTACAGTTGCCACCACGCTTGGTCCGTTTAATACCACTTACACACAAAGCGGTTTAGGACTTGGCGAATCGGTAGCAGCACAAATAGTGGCAACCGGCTCGGGCATTTGCGGAAACAGCTCTCCTTCGGCTTTGCAGGCATGTACGGCACAAAGCTGTGCACCTATAACCGTACAGGTAGAAAACGTACTGCCCAGTTACTGTATTACTGCAAATCAGGTAACGTTTATAGGTACGCCCGGCAGCGGCAGTGGCGGCACAGGCACCTTCCTTTTAAATGGCGAAACTTTTTCGGGCGTTTTTGACCCTGCGGCAGCCGGCATAGGTACTTATACCCTGCAATACTTGTTTGCCATTGAAGCCTGTGAATACAGCTCGCAGGAATATACATTTAGCGTGGTAAACATTCCCTCCCCTACTATTAGTGGTGATGCCAACATTTGCCCCGGTGAAAGTACTACTTTAACTGCTTCGGGTGGATTTACCTCTTATCTTTGGTCAACTGGTGTTAGCAACCAAACGCTCAGCGTATCGCCCGGCACCCAAACTACTTATACTGTTACCGTAACCAACGCGGCAGGTTGCACCGGCTCTGCAAGTTTTACCGTAACACCTGCACCACAAGCTAATTTAACCATTAGCACCAGCAGCGGAAACACCCTCATCTGTTCGGGGCAGTCATTAGGTCTTACTGCTTCTGATGGTTTTAACAACTACTCATGGGGAACTGCCGGATTTGGTCAAAACATTACCGTATCGGCTGCGGGTACTTATACCGTAAGCGGCACCGATGACTTTGGCTGTACGTACTCTGCCAGCATCACTTTAACCCCCAGTAGCATAGTTACCCCTACCATACTTGCCAATGGTGGCTCGCAAACCGATTTTTGCAGCACCGAAACCATTACCCTTAACGCAGGTGCAGGTTATGCCGCCTACAATTGGTCAAACGGCGCTACTACACCTACTACTACGGTTAGTGTAACCGGTTTGTATAGTGTAACCGTTACCGGCGATAATGGCTGCAATGCCATAGCGGCTACCAATATAAGTGTTACCACCATTAACCCGCCGGTAATAGAAACCAACCAACCCGAAATATGTGCGGGCGAAACTGCCCTTATCAATGCCAGTGCAGGATACTCTACCTATGAGTGGTCTAACGGCAACTTTGGCGCTACCATTTCGGTTACCGATGCAGGTACTTACACCGTTACAGTTAGCATTAACGATTGTTTTGCTACCAATGCTATTACCATAGGGTATCCTGCCAACGCTACTCCTGATGCTGCTTTTGACCTGATTGGTGCAAACTCGGGTTGTGTGGGTAGTACTTTCCGCTTTGATAACCTATCTGCCAACGGTTCTTCTTATTTGTGGACGTTTAACAATACCAATACTGGTGATTCTTTTACCAGTACCGATTTTGAACCTACCCTATCACTGCCCGAAGGTACTTATGCCGTATCTTTATTGGTTACCAATGCGTGCAGCAATGCCACCGACCTGCAAACAGCCAACAACTTTATTACGGTAAACACCGCCCCAACAGTGGATATTACTACGTTACCCACCTCTGTTTGCCCGGGCGATGAAGTGCTGCTGGAAGGTACGGCAAGCGTAAATACCGTGCAGTGGTTTGCAGGTCAGGTAGCTATCAGTTCTAATTTTAGTGTAAATGTTAAACCCAATGAGGAAACACTCTACACCCTTATTGCTACCAACGCTGCCGGTTGTGCTGCTGCCGACTCTGTTCTTATCAGTATTAACGATGTTTGTGAATTGCCTAACGCCATTACCCCCAATGGTGACGGGTTTAACGATACCTGGCGTATTCCGCAGGCTCAATCTAACGCCAATATCACCGTTACTATTTTTAACCGATGGGGGCAGCAGGTTTATGCCGCTACAGCCTACAACAATGGTAACGGCTGGGACGGTACTAATAACGGCGGCACCGAGCTGCCCGGTGGCACTTACTACTACATTATTGACCTTAACGACGGTACTCCGCCACTCTCCGGTCATATTACGCTGCTGCGTTAATAACCCAAACCGTAAGGGTAGAACAGCCTGCTCTATGGTGGCTCTGCCCTTACTTCTTTTTTTGTTTTTAACCCCTCTTTCAATTTTGTAACAATGAAAAACTTCATCATAATTTTTGTATTAGCCTCCTGCTTTTTTGTTGCGGCACAAGCACAACAAATACACCAGCTAACGCAGTACATGACCAATGATTTTGCCTTTAACCCCGCCGTTGCCGGAAGCCAAGACAATTTTGTGAGTAAATTTGGCTACCGCAAGCAGTGGGCAGGTTTAGAAGGAGCGCCCAGTACCGGCATTTTAAGTATTCATGGCAACCTAAGCGAAAAACGTGCCGTAGGTTTAGGCGCATTGTTTTATAGCGATGTAACCGGACCTACCCGCCGAAATGGTGTGCAATTAGCTTATGCCTACCACCTGCCCCTAAGTTTGGAGTTTGAAAATGAAACCTACCTTGGCTTTGGTATTGCCGGTGCGCTTACCCAATACACGCTACGTTTTACCGACCTTGTCTTAGCTGATGCCGGCGACCCCACCATAGGCTCTACTGACCAAAACAAAATGGGCGGCGATGCTCACTTAGGAATTTATGTGAGTAATCCTAAATACTGGGCAGGTATTGCCATTAACCAGCTTTTTGCCAGTAAGTTTACCTTTGAGGGCAGTGTTGAAAACATAAGAAATGCCCGACATGCTTACCTTACCGGAGGATATAACTTTACCATAAACGAAATGTTTACCCTTTCGCCCGGCACTATCGTAAAAATGGTAAGAGGCAGCAAACCGCAGGCAGAGTTAAACCTCCGTTTTGCATACGACAAACAGTATTGGGCAGGTTTAGCCTACCGCACCGAAGATGCCGTAAGTATTTTGTTGGGTATTGACCTCCGACAAGGTTTTAACCTCACTTATTCTTACGATATTACCACCTCTGCACTTAATCAGGTGTCTAACGGCGCTCACGAAATTACCGTAGGCTACAATTTTAAAGTGCCCAAAGTAATTCCTTAACCGCATACGGCTTCTTTTTGCGCCCAACACCCGTTTGCCAAAACCGGCAGGCGGGTGTTGCTGTTTGTGTATATACCAAACCGACAAACTCCTGCGTTTTTGAAATTATTACCTTACTTATCTGTCATGCACAAACGGCTGCTTTCTTTTTTTGCGTGGGCATTGTTCGCTTTTAACCATTCTATTGTTGCTCAACAACAGGATAATTACGAATTTGCCGATTCATTGGTAAACTACTACGTGCCCGATGTGCTACAGTATGCCGATGCCGTTTATAAACCCAATATCAAAACGGTTATTTTTTCGCCCAAAGGAAGACAACTTTTACCACCTATTATTCCGCTCAACGGAAAAGACCAGTTAGAGCTCATTTTTGACGAGTTAGATGCCGATGAACAGTTTTACAGCTATACCCTTGTTCACTGCACTTGGGATTGGCAGCCCGATGCCCTCACTCCTTTTGAGTACATTAACGGCTTTACCCGAGATGATATAACCAATTACCGCAACTCTTTTAATACTTTTCAGCCTTATGTGCAGTACCGCCTTACCCTGCCCAACAGCAGTATGCAATTTACCAAATCGGGCAATTACCTGCTAAAAGTATATGCCAATGATGACCCCGATGACCTTATCCTTACCCGAAGATTTATCGTTTTTGAAAACCAACTTGCTATTATAAACCCACAGGTAATGACCAGCGGTATCAATAATTACTTTGATACACATCATCGGATTAATTTTAGTGTGAGTTACCCCGCCTCTATAGTTAATAACCCGCTGGAGGAAATTTATGTAACGCTGATGCAAAACGGCGCTTGGAATACTGCCATTAGCGGGCTAAAACCACTGTTTATAAGGAAAAATGAGCTGGTTTACAATTATATAGACCAAACCCTGTTTCCGGCCGGAAACGAATACCGTTTTTTTGATACCCGCACACTGCGCGTGCAAACCGAAAGGGTACGCAATATAACACAAAACAACAACAAACTGCATGTATATATTACTCCCGATTTGCCCAGAAGCCCTCAATTAGAAACCGGTAAACGCACCATGCGGGTTAATTTTGTAGATATGAACGGCAGGTTTCAAATTGGGGTGAACGACTGGGGCTTTACCTTTTTAGATGCCGATTACGCCTATGTGCATTTTTCGCTGCAACTAAATGAGCCTATTGCCGATGGTAACGTGTATGTGTATGGCGCACTAACAGACTGGAACCTGCTGCCGCAGTTTCAGCTTCATTACAACTACCAAAACAAAGCCTACGAAGGCATGGCTTACCTTAAACAAGGGTTTTATGATTACCAATACGTAATTCAGCGAGATGGTTTTACGCCTCCCGATGCCTCGCTTACAGAGGGCAATTTTATTATGACCGAAAATGACTACCAGATTTTGGTTTATTTTCGTTCTTTTATTAACCGGTTCGACCGATTAGTGGGTTACTCCCTCATAAACAGTAGAAGGTAGGGTTACAGGCTACTCTCTGCCTACTTGTTTTTTTCGATAAACGAAACTACTATCGCCGGTAAGTTGAAACAGTTTGTCGTAAATGGCTTCTGCTTGCCTGAAATGGGTTGCCGATTTTTTTTGCTTTGCCATTAGCTCATGGTACTGTGCATAGGCATTTAGGCGGGCAGCATTGCGCTCTTTAAATAGCCAGTTTAGCCCGTTTCCGGAGCGTTGGTCGTAGGTTTCTATGTCATATTGTTTCATATCGGCAGCGGAAAGGAAGGCTAAACGGCGTTGGTTGGCATCGGCTATCATGGCGGTAGGGTTTATGAGCCATACTCTTGCTACGCCGTCTTTGGAGGCAGTAAGCAGGCGGCTTTTATCGGGCGAAAAAGCTACTGATTCTATTGAGGCATCGTGCCCGGTAAGGGTAAATAATTCTTCGCCTTTTAAATTCCATACTTTGGCAGATTTATCGGCTGAGGCGGTAACTAACCTGTTGCCTTCCGGAAAAAAGGCAACGGTATTAACCACCTCTGTATGCCCGATAAGACGCTGCTGTAAAACGCCCGATGCTGTCCAGAGCAGTACTGTTTTATCTCTTGATGCGGTGGCTATGTTTTTGCCATCGGGCGAATAAGCTACTTTCATAATGGCAGCCTTGTGCCCTTTTAGGGTGTAAAGTGGTTTACCGTTTGATACTTGCCATATAATGGCGGTACTATCTCGACCGGCGCTTACTATGTAACGGTTATCGGGCGAAAAAGCGATGGTTTCTACCGGTTGTGTGTGTGCTGCTAAGGTGCGAATGAGTTTGCCATCGGTACTCCAAAGCCGCACCATGCGGTCTCTGCCACAGGTGGCTATTAGGTTGTTTTGTGGGTTGTGGGCAAATAGGGCTGTAGTAACTACATCGGTATGTGCTTTTAGTGTTAGGCGCTCTCTTCCGTCTAAGTTCCATATTTTGGCTGTACTATCGGCAGAGGAGGTGATAACTTGTTTACCATCGGGCGAAAAAGCTGCAAATAATACGGTGGCATTGTGTCCGCTAAAATCGGCAATTTTAGTGCCGTTGGTATTCCATAGTGTAGCCTTGTTGCCTCTGCCGGTACTGAGTAAGTATTGCCCATTGGGGGCGTAGGTAATTTGTTTTATATCGGCATAAGCGGGTGCCAGCATATTGCTTTGCAACGACCATAATCGGGCTGTATTATCTTCGGAAGCGGTGAGCAGGTAGGTATTACCGGGTTGGCAGGCGGCGCAGGTGTTTACATACTGAACGGAATAGGTAAAACTGCCCGGCGTATTGATGGATTGGGTTTCGATACCGTTAAGGCTCCATATTTTAAGGGTAAAATCGCGGGCGGCAGTAACTACGGCAGAGCCATCGGGGAAAAAATCTGCCCATTCTACAAAGCCGCTGTGTCCGCTAAGTACGGCAAGGGGCTCGCCGTTGTTTACTGTCCATAATCGGGCGGTATTGTCATCGGAAGTGGTTATGAGGTATTGGTCGTTTGGTGAAAAGGCTACCTGATTAACGGCTGAGGTATGCCCTGTGAGGGTGTGGAGCAAAGTGCCATTGGCTGACCATATTTTGGCGGTATTATCGGCAGAGGCGGTGGCAAATAGGGTGCCGCTGTGAGAAAAAACTGCCCGATTTACGTAATTGTCATGCGCATTTATAGACAGGAGCAGGCTGCCGTTTGTATCCCAGATTTTAACGGTTTGGTCCCAAGAGGCGGTAATGATGCGGTTTTGGGTGGGCGAAAACTCTGCCGACCGCACTTCGTTTTGGTGTTGGGCAAAGGTGGCAATGGGTGTGCGGTTGGCATTATATAAAACGGCGGTGTTATTGCTGAGGGCGAGTAAAATTTGTGCGCCGGAGGGCGAAAAAGTGGCATAGTTTACCCTTGCAGGGCAATGAAACGCCATAGTATCGCCCGATTGTAAGAACCAAACAATGGCGGTGTTATCATCAGAAGCGGTAATTAGCCGGTTACCATCGGGCGAGAGGCGGGCGCTGTTTAGGGCTTGTTGATGTCCTGAAAACTCGGTGTACATAGCGCTTTGGTGGTAGGCGTTCCAAAGCGCTTGAAAGGAGCGGTTGTTTTTATGCGCCCGATGAGCATACTCGGCTAAGCGGAAACTTTTGGTGGGTTGTGTGGGCAGCAGGGTTGCCGATTTAAAAGATAAATCGTATGAAAGTGCAAGCAGGGTTTTATCTACTGCCTGCCTCCATAAAAAGATAAAGGCTATGGTAAACAGGGAAAGAGCCATAAATGCTGCTGCAATGATAATTTTTCGGTACTTTCTTATGACCTGTTGCCTGTTCCAATGCTTGCGGCTTCTTTCTAAAAGTTCCTGTGTGGTTTTATCGGGCTTGGGCAGCCATTGAATGGCGGAATCGATGAGGATTACATCGGTTTCGGTAAGCAGGTTGGCTTTGTTTTGTTTGTTTTTCCAGTCGGTTTCTTTGTTTCTGAGTATGCGCATGGCTCGCTGCACAGGTAAATCAGACTGGTCGTACATTTCTCTGATGGTAGTGGCTAAAATATCATGTGCCAGGCTAAACTCGGTTCCGCCCACAGAAGCCGGTGTTTCAACCAACAGGAATTGAGCGGTGAGTTGTTCGGTTAGTTTTTTTAGCACTTGCTGTGCGTAGGGGTATTTGCTTACTAAATAGCTGAAATTGAGTTTGGTTACACTGCCTCTGTTGTTGATGAAACTGCGCAGCAACTCTAACACAAAGCCCGATTCTACGGCTCCTTCCATGCCTTGTTTAATAAGTGATAGGCTTCGGTCTATGAAACTATTTAGCAGCAGTCCTTCATCGCGCAGGTTACTGTATAGTTGGAGGGTGAAGAGGTGGGCATCGGGCAAATTTTTTACCTCGTCCCACATTTTAGCCAGCAGAATTTGCAATACAGGCGCTATTGCCGATTCTCGGTCGCGCAATAAATCGGCGGCTATTATATCGGGCAAACCGGTTTCAACGCTTAGGTTATAAGCAAGTTTTGCCTGTCGGTTTTCGGTTAAGCCTTTAAAAACGTCTATGATTCCTTCTTTTGTAAGTGGTTCTATAAAACTGCGCGTGCGGGGTATGGTGGCTTGTTTTATGCGCATGTCTATTTCTGAGTGGTACTCCTTTCGGTAAAGGAGGATAATTTTACCTAAGGGTTTGTTGGCAGTATCATTAAATATTGCCGCCAGCTCATTAATAAAAGCCTGTAATTCATTGGCAGGTTTTTCATTGGGGTTATTGGGTGTATTTAGGGGTTGCAATAGTGCGCCCTCTACATTATCTATGATAACAATAAGTGGTTTGCGCCCGCGCTCTTGTTCTAATTGTTGCCATTTTTGTTTGATGTTGGTTTGGGTATCGGTAATTTCTAAGGCTTCGCGTAGGGTTTGGAGCAATCCTTTTTCGGGGTGGCGTGTGGCGGTTATAGGAATGTTGGTAATTTCTAAGTAGGGCAGCAAGCCGGCATGGGCAAGCGATGTTTTACCTACTCCCGATTGCCCATAAACGAGCATAACGGGCGGACAAAGCGGGTCTATTACCTTATCATAGAGTTCTCTTATTTGGTAGGCTCTGCCAAAAAAAATGGCGGCATGTTGGCGGTCATAACTTTGGAGGTAGCGGAACGGGTCGGGCGGATAATCGGCGGGGGTAAATGCAAGCGGCGGTAAACCAAAAAGCGGATTGCGGGAGGCATCTGCCAAGTTCCATTTTAGGTGAAAATCATCGGTGGTGGTATAAAACCACGGAAAAACCGAAGTATTGATGGGTTCTTCTTTGCGTACACCCCAAATGAGCGCTCTGTGAGCTTTGGGTATATAGAGGTCTTCGGGGTTTACCTTGTTTATTTTGTTTTTTGCTTCAAACTGGTTGAAGGCAAAAAATATACTTTTACCAAGCCCTACATAACCATAAAAATCTTTGGCAAACTCGGTAGCTACCCTGTCTTGTACAAAGGCAGAGGTGGCAATGACTACTTTAACGCCGTTTTTAATAAGCGAGTCCACATGTCCTTTTGTGGAGCAGGCATTTAAAAAAACGAGTTGCAGGGCATCTTGCTGCCCCAAGAATTGGGCAAATGCTTGGGCATCGGCGCTTTGAGATTGCTCAATCATGAGCTCATAGTCATTGGCATGACCGGCATAGTGAAATATGGCAACTTGTTTGGTGGCAAATACCTGCATGATTTCGTCTAAGGTGGCATCGGGCAGGGTAATTACTTCGCAAATGCCTTCGCGCTGTGCTTTTTGGAGGGCATTGTTAATTTCTTTGTTTTCTCTAACCAAACCGCGCAGGTGCAGCTCGGCATCTTGTTCGTAATTGGCAAAAGCCAACAGGATAACGGGTTTTGTCATGTACCGGCTGTTTGGTGAAAATGGGGTTAAATGTACGCATTTTTGCCCCGTGTAGCTGTGTTAATTTGCCGTATTTAACGCTTTATTGCCTATTTAGGTATGTAATGGCTGCATAAGTAGAGCTCTTTTGCGTTTATGGCGGAAGCCGAAATACCCGATTGCAGGGGTTGCAACCTAATAAATTAACGTGAGGTTGGAATTAGGTAGGAAAAAATAAGGTCAAAGATTATTAAAAAAGAGATTGTGGTTGAGGTAACTTTGAGGTTGCAAAAAAAAACAAATCACCAAACAACAACCTCCATATCTTAACGTGAGGTTGGAATTAAAATGAACGCCCGATTAGGGTAAAGCCTGTGTGTGGTTTAGATGCACTTGATAAAACCGGAAACAGATTACGGTGCGCTGCACCTATCAATAATACGGTTTGTTGCTGTTTTACCAAGATTGAAGGGCGCTGCCCCTTGTACGTTACTCTCCAACAGCTATAAAATGGCGCGGTTGGATTTGGATAGGCGCTGCGCACCAAAATATAGGTAGTAGCCAAGTTAAAAGCCCGATTAACAAGGCGCTGCGCACCGAAATACACCCATCCTCCTGTTTAAAGCCTTTTGCAGTAAGCCTTTGCGCAAACTCACAACGCCAACCCCAGGCTTATTTAGCATCTGGCAAGGGTTCATTAACCCTCTTCGGAGTAATCGGTCGCCCCGTCTTCTTCATCGGGCAATGGTAAATTAACCCCGGTTTGACTGCCCATATATCTTCGCCATTTTTCTAAAACCTGTTGCATATCGGCCGGAAGTTCCGCTTCAAAATACAAGTTTTTACCCGTTTCGGGGTGCAAAAAACCCAACACTTGCGCATGAAGCGCCTGCCGGTTTAGCAAAGAAAAACAGTTTTCTACAAACTGACGGTATTTAGTGTAAACCGTACCTTTTACTATGCGGTTGCCGCCATATTCAGGGTCATTAAAAAGCGGGTGCCCCAAATGGCTAAAATGCACCCGTATCTGATGCGTTCTGCCCGTTTCCAGCACACACTCCACTAAGGTAACATAACCAAATCTTTCTAATACTCTATAATGCGTTACGGCATGTTTACCCGCCTCCCCATCGGGGTAAACCGACATAATTTGCCTATAACGGCGGTCGCGTCCTATATTACCCGTTATAGTGCCGGTTTCATTAGGTAAATCGCCCCAAACCAAAGCAATATAACGCCTTATAACCGTATGGTCAAAAAACTGTTTAGCAAGGTGGGTTAAGGCATAATCAGTTTTGGCTATAACCATTAAGCCCGATGTGTTTTTGTCTATCCGATGCACCAGTCCGGGTCTTAGTTCGTTCTCATCGGTATTAATGCCTGATGAAGGATAATTATTTACCGGCAGTTGTTCAAAATGATAAAGCAAACCGTGTACCAAAGTGCCGCTGTAATTGCCGCAACCCGGGTGCACCACCAATCCTGCCGGTTTGTTAATAACCAACACCGTATCGTCTTCAAAAACAATGTTTAAACCAATAGGCTCAGCTTTAAGCATATAGCGTTGTACCGGCTTAGGCAGCACAATAGCAATTTTGTCCATCGGTTTTACCTTATAATTAGGTTTTACCGGATTGCCGTTTACCCGTATAGCGCCTGCCCGAGCCGCATTTTGCAACCTGCTGCGACTGGCTTTTTCTATCCTAAGCGACAAAAACTTGTCAATACGAAGGGGGGCTTGACCGCGGTCTATGGTAAGGGTAAAATGCTCATATTGCTTTTCGTCATCGTCTTGTTCGGGGTCATCTTCGGCAAGCAAATCCTCTTCGTCAGTAAAAACATCAAGTATATCAGGCATGGTAAAATAGTAATTGTTAGAAAAGGAAGGTAAAAGCATACAAAAGCGTATGCTCATGGTTTGCAATTACACACCTTAACAAAAAAAGAGGCAAATGCGTTTGGTTAGTTGCTTATTTTATGGAGTTATAGCCAATTTTTTACCTGTAAGCCAGTTAATAACCAAGGTTTTATTGTCGGTCAGTTTTCCTATATCGTAGTAATTAGAATACTCAAACGAGCGCGCTCCTTGCATAGGTATGCGCGAAACCGTGCCGGGCGGCAAAGGAGAAGCATGAATGAGGTAAATGTCAGTTCCATCGTAATACAAATACCCAACATGGTAATTAAACCCAATGAAATACAAGCCCACACCTTTCTTTTTCAGCAAAACTTCCACCTCATCAGGGTTTACACATCGGGTAACATTTTCAGTACCGGCAAGTGTACGCACAATACTTTCTGCGCTTTGTTGCGATAATTTAATTCTATCCACTATTAACCCGGCTTCGGTAAGCATGGTAACCACAAAATAACTACAGGCAATTCTGCCGCTGCCCGGACTTGCGGTAGTACCTTCTTTATCAAAACCGGTTCCGTACCAATAATAAACAATATCATTAGCCACAATTTCTTCCAAATACCTACCTGCCAGTGTCAGTGTTTCTTGCTTTTCCTGTTCGGTTTTAGCTTTTTTATAGACTTTGGCAAAATTGGTTTGCTGTTCCTTAATATCGGCAAGGGTAAGCTGATAGGCTTCACTCATCGTTACCGATTTAGTTTCCAAAACAACCCTTTCGGGCAGGTTTGCGCTATTTGCGTCGTTTGGAGCAGATATTTTATCAGTTACGCTTTGCGAATTTGTAGTTTGAGGTTGGTTTATAGAAACAATTAAGTAACCTCCTGCCGGTAATTGTTCGTTTTCTTTTACATCAGTTCTTATGCCCACAACGCGGGTTTGGTTAAAAATCTCTATACTCACGTTTTCTGCGGCAGTTGCATTACTGTTTTCAGTGGTGGTATTTGGTAAAGATGAAGAGGTTTCCAATTCATTTACCACCGTATTTGCTGTTTCTAATTCTGCTGCTGTTGAGCTTTCATTAGCAGACTTTTCAGATACTTGTAAATCTTTGGGTTGTTTTTCGGGCTTTTGTTTTTTTTCCTTACCCGATGCTTGTGCCAAATCGGCCTTATCGGGTTTTACCTGTTTGGGTTGTTTTTCGGGCTTTTGTTTTTTTTCCTTACCCGATGCTTGTGCCGAATCAGCCTTATTGGGTTTTACCTGTTTGGGTTGTTTTTCGGGCTTTTGTTTTTTTTCCTTACCCGATGCTTGTGCCAAATCGGCCTTATCGGGTTTTACCTGTTTGGGTTGTTTTTCGGGCTTTTGTTTTTTTTCCTTACCCGATGCTTGTGCC
>ERZ761607.949-NODE-949-length-40365-cov-19.352692_pt1 | contig 40365 bp, 24 predicted proteins | sample MGYA00511164_ERZ761607 | MGnify/ENA primary metagenome ERZ761607 (study PRJEB28899, sample SAMN02445080) | bioreactor sludge metagenome | biome: EBPR sludge | place: Australia: Brisbane, Thorneside Wastewater Treatment Plant | collected 2011-06-22 ...
TTGCCTGGTCAATTTGGACCGGATTTGCCTGGTCAGTTTGAACCGGATTTTACATTATGCAGCGCAAATATCTTTTCTTTCCCAGCCATAATAAACAGAAATATATGGACAAAGGCATATAACTTTCAAAAAAAAACAATTAAAATTCAAAGAATAGGACGATGTAATTTCCATTCAAAATAAAGCTTTGTCAACAATATTTTAAAAAATTGCTTTCAAGAGATGAACTCAAAAGCTTACAAAAAAATAGGAAATTTTTCTAAGGGAAATTGGGTAGGAAGGATATTAGCTACCAGGTTTTCCTATCTATAGTGATCAGGATTAAATACCTAAAGAAGGACAAAAAATTCCTGGGTTAATTCAATATGTCTGAAATCCAATATCCATACATTAGAAATCATCTCTAAAATAACAGTGAATAAAGCAGAAAAGATACTACCCACTATTCAAAAAAATTTTAGACTGCAAGGCATATAACCCAGATCCCAGGTAAAAACAGGCACTAGAAAAAACTTATTCAATTATTATAAAGATGTACAGATAAATTCAAAGATTTTCATTTTTTCTCATCATTTTATGGAGACAGAACACCTATTCAGGGTTAAACCATCCATTCTATCCAGACATACTTACAGTTCTGAACCAATACTAGTCAGGTTCACGGTAACTGTTCAATTATTTAAGAGTGAATTCGTTATAAACTAAAATCTACTAGTTCAGAGAAATTTCTTACCCTGTTTTCAATCTCATCTTTTGAAAGGTTTTTGATCCCGTCGAGACTAAATTCTTCAACACAGAAAGAGGCCATAGCAGAACCATAAATAATAGCCCTTTTCATGTTTTCAAAACCGGTATCACCTGTTTTACTCAGATATCCCATGAATCCTCCGGCAAAAGTATCTCCTGCTCCCGTTGGATCAACAACTTCAGAAAGCGGCAAACCAGGAGCAAAAAATATTTTTTCGTTGTAAAACAATAATGATCCGTGTTCTCCTTTCTTAATGACCAAATATTTCGGTCCCATATTCAGAATTTTGAGAGCTGCTTTCGACAAAGCAAATTCACCGCTCAATTGTCTGGCCTCTTCATCATTTATCACCAGTACATCCACCCTCCTAATAACTTCAAGGAGTTTATCCATAGCCATATCCATCCAAAAATTCATCGTATCCAGCGCAATAAAGACTTCCGGATTGTCCAGTTGATCCAACACTTGTTCCTGCAGAGATGGGGTCAGATTTCCAAGCATGACAAATGATGCCTTTTTAAAAGACTCAGGTAGCACGGGATTAAAATCATCCAATACATTCAAATCGGTAACCAAGGTATCCCTGGAGATCATATTCTGATGATATCTTCCCTCCCAGAAAAAAGTTTTACCATTCTGTTTAATTTCAAGACCCTCAAGATCCACACCCAACCTTCTCAAATTTTCCATTTCATCCGATGGAAAATCACCGCCCACAATAGAAACAAGTTTTATCTCATCTGTAAAATAGGACGCTGCATAACTTACATAAGTACAGGAACCACCCAATACTCGTTCTCTTTTTCCAAAAGGCGTCTGTATGGAATCAAAAGCCAATGTTCCAACCGTAAGTAAACTCATATTAAAATAATATTTAAGAGAAAATCAACTTCAACGCAATAAGCATTGCGTGATATTCGATCATCAGATGACATTTAAAGACCTGACTGCAAACAATCCAACAAATGGCAACATCACCCAAAACCATTCGGATGAGAATATCAATAGCAAAACTATTAATGTAATTGAAACAAATAATAATACCCAATCTGTAAATTTTGCTTTTTTCTCAACCATGACAATTTTTTTACGAAAATAATAATTTTCTCTTTTATTTTAACAAACTTATAGCTTCAAACGTATCACACAATTTCAAGCAATACCTGTTTCTTTAAAACCGAATCACCTTCTTTTACAAAAACAGATTTGATAACACCTTTTAAAGGCGCTTTTATGATATTCTCCATTTTCATTGCTTCCAACACAATCAAAGCATCTCCTTTTTCAACCTCATCGCCAATGCGGACATTATTTTTTATAACTAAACCGGGCATGGGAGAATATAGCGTCCCTCCAGAAATACCCACTTTATCAATATAACCCATTTGCTCTATCTGAACATCCAATTCATTCTTAAGATTTAACCCAATCTCTTTCTCATTGACCCTGAGAACATACTTTTTATTCAAATAATCCTTCCTGATGATTTCGATATTGTATGAATTTCCATTTTGAATAAGAGAATATGTACCATCCTGGTTTTCCAGGATGTCCAATTGTTCTATATCTGTTTCAGACAATTCAAAATTCAAACCATCATCCGTCAAAATTCTAAATTTGCTCATCTTTTCGTTGCTTCAAATTGACCATTTGATAAAGAAAATAGGTTTCAAAAACTGCATAAACTAAATAAATACCCACGAAGGGTAATAAAAATAATTTTTCAGAAGGTTCATTGAATTTTACATAACTCATGATATATAACATCACCACTGCAATTTTGAGGAAAATATTGGCAAGGACAAAATTCAGAAATATATACTTTTTCCTGCTATTCATCAATTTCTTCCCAACATAATATGCCAGGATATTATATCCAACCATTATGGCAATTCCAACAGCTGAAAAATTAAAATATGGCGCCATTACAGTATTTAGATGTATCCAGTAAATAGCTCCAAATACAATAATAGTTAAAGTTACCAGGCTCAGATAAAAATTTTTATCGTTCATCATTTGATATTCTTAATACTGCTGTCACGATAAACTTTATATAAATAGCCTGTCAATCCAAGAACCATTGCAGCAATTGCTAAAAAAGGTTTCTTATTACTTAAAAGCGAATCCAGTTTCTTACCTAAATAAAACAAAATCATCAGAAAAATAAACAACTCAAGAGCCATACCACTATATCTGGCCAAAATTGTACTACTTCGGAACAATTTTCTTTGCTGCATCAAAAATGATTTCAGGAAACGGAATTAAAGTAAATAATTACGAATCCCAAATTATGACAATTTCCCGGTAGTTCCGGCAGGATTCTCCTTATTTACCTTCAATTGTTGACCACCCATGATGCATTTAACATTAAAGATTGCGCCCGGCTCAACCTGCAACTTTTGAGTATAAACATCACCATCAATTTTTGCCGTAGATAAAACAATTAACAACTGATCAACATGAATAATACCCTTGAAAAAACCTTCAATAATTGCATTCTCACATTTTATCTCTCCCTCTATTTTGCCGTTTTCCCCAATAATAACTTTCCCTTTACTCAAAAGATTACCTTTGATGGATCCATCAACACGGATATCATGATTCGTCGTTATAGTTCCTTCTATATGAGTATCCAATACAATACTATTCGTCAATTGTCCAGAAGGCATGGGTTTATTGGTTTCAGAACTACTCGCTTTTTTCGATCCTAACATGTTTACTAATTTTTGGGTTATATATACAAGAAAATAAAATTATAAAGGCTATTAATACTACATTTAATTGTGTTGCTACCTATTGTTAAGTGAAAATACAAAAAATACTTTGAACTAAAACAAGTTGTTCATGTTTTGAAAACTAAACTTAAAAATTCATATCAATCAAGCGATCTTATTGGTTAAAAGAAATTGCTCTTTTACCTTATCGATCATTTTCAGATATATTTTTTCAATTTTCTTTCTTTCTCCAAGTGTATAATCAAAAGTACTATTATGGAAGTTAAATGTAATACAAGTATTACTTAAATTTTTACTTAGAAAATCTTCCAAAATTTGTGAAAATCTATCCATATCCTCTCTGCAATAATGAATCAAAGCGCTATCCATTATAATCAACGGCCTACTTTTGAAGACATAGGGACGTTCATCTTCAAAATGATACAGATTAAATTCGAAACCAGTTCCGCAACGAAAACCAATGTTCCTGGCATAACCAAGCGTGTGATCAGTTTTGATGTCATATTTTTCAAGCATAGATGGCGTAATATTGTGGAAAAACCTTAACCAGTGTTGTCTGGAGTGTACCACTTCATGACCGCAATGCCCTTCAAGAAACTCAATCTCTTTCAGGAACATTGTCTCATCAGAACCTGAATAATAACTGGGATGAAGACCTGTTATATATCCATTATAGTTAGCTATTTCTAATATTTCATGAAAATCTCTTTGATAAAACTTATCAAACAAATCAAAATTACTTTTCCCTCCCGCCATAAAAAAAATGATCTTCTCTTTCCAAAAATTTTCTTTATTCAACAGAAAATGAAAACTATCGTATGGATCTTTCAATCTACCCAGCCAGACTTTAACAAAATAATAAAGGTTTTTAAACCCATCAATTAAACTTTTTCTAAAAATAACTGGCCAGATAGCCGCTTTCATTCCATCAACTATACTATTGTATTTATAAATTTTATCAATATCATGGGTAAGAACAAATTCAGTTAATTTTTCTTGAGGATAAATTCCCATAACCTGCATTAATGCCACCACCAGGTGGTCTACAACAGGTACATCATAAATATTTTCCCGGATCAACAGCAAGTCATCTTCCCTCATCCAATAACCCGATTCTTTACAAGAATTCTCCATCCAAATCTCCTCAATCCTACTCAAATGAAAAAAAATTGTTTCAAATACATCAAACCCAACCTGACTATTTTCAAAAAAATTATTCAGTCCATCGTTAAGAACTTCAGAAATATCATAAATTACTCCATCTTTCCACAAATATTTATTGGTATATAACTTAACAGGCGTTTTTACTTTATCTGTAAATAAAAATAAATTTGCTGGCATGAATATCGAATCAGATCCCTGACACCCGTAATTCAATACAATATCATTCTGAGCTTCAACACCAGTATGGAAAGTTAATCTATTGATGCACAATGGATGATTTTCAATAAAATTCAATACATAATTAAGTCTTTGAGAGAGAATTTCTTCACTAAACTTAACTCTTATGCAAATTTTATTTTCACCCATATTTTTCAATACCTATTAACTCCTGACTGCATCTTCTAAAAATTCAGAATGAATCTTATTCCCTCAAAACAACCAAACAATGTAAAACCAACATTGAATATTTAAAATAAAGCAGGCCGATTCACACCGGCCTGCCTTAATATTTAAATAGCTTTTGATTATTTCACCAAGATCATTTTTCTAACTCCTGAGTGCTCACCACTTTCAAAATGATAGTACAAAATTCCGGAAATAAGGTCCTTATTTGAAATAGTCACTTTGTTGTATCCTTTAACACCTTCACTCTGAATTTCTTTCAGTAATTTTCCATTCACATCAACGATTTTCAACGTATATGAACCCGCCGTTGGTAAATCAAAGCCAATTACAGTTTCATTACTGAATGGGTTAGGTTCATTCTGATACAAATTAAAGGCGTCATGTCTTCCTCTTATTCCTAATACAGGATCGGCAATATTTAACTCTTTACCAACATAAGCTTCTGCCCTTGTTACATCAGAATTGATATGAACACATTCGCCTCTATTGATATTCTTTAAAGCCCTCAATTTAAGACTGAAAAGTAAGTTTCCTTCAGTACCCGTGACTCCATCGATATTGAACCAACTCATTGTGACCACATCACCGGCAATTCTACCTATCAATTCTTCCCGGATATCTAAGAGTCCCTCTTTCACTTCAATAAGTTCAACTCCATCCAGACCCAATGTCCATTGCAGACCATAAAGATCGAGATCTGATGTATTATAGAAGTTAAGTTCAAATACCTCACCTTTCTTCACAAGACCATCTTCAATTTCAATTTCAAAGTTTTCAATATTTCTGACTTCCACACTCTGATCATCGGCATTTGCATAGGCGGTCATATTGATGTCTCCGATCTTGATACCCACAAAGTCATTGCCTCCGATACTGGTACTTACTTCAACATCCAGTTTCTCTGCATCTCCCAATTCATTCCATGGCAATGACGGATTAGTAAACTCAAAACCTTTGTCAAGGAATATCCATGATCTTCCTCCTGGAAGTTTTTCAGATTTTCCTAATATCAAATTCCTCAGTGCCAATATATCTCCACCGGAAATATGATGGCTCTCATTCGCGTCAGCAGCTATCAGATTGTATACTGACCAGTTACTGCTGATTCCAAGCAAATACCTTTGGATCATGATCAGATCCAGTGTATTGATACCATTGGCATGATCATCATCTTTTGTTGCACTCAACCAATATTCACCATTTTTTACACTTTCAAATTGATAATTTCCACCTTCTGTATCAGCATGCCACGGATATTCAGGACTTCCATTATCCAGTAACACCTCCACATTGTTCATATACTGATCAGTAACAGCCTGCTTAATGGTTCCTGATACCAGTGAACCAGGACCAGCTCCACAATCGTCTCCTTCATCATTCAGGATCAAGGTTACTGTTGCAAAATCCCAGTTGCCATCATCACAGTCTTCATTCAGTGCAAATTGATCCCAAACATATACATCTACAAGAACAACAGGCAATAGCACTGTGCTTTCATCAAATTTGCCAAACACCTTACCAGAGGTTCGTTTAACCGGATCCCAACTGTGCGCATTCCCCAACAAATACTGTGCCCTGGTTGATTTAGCCCCTGTCACAGGATTGAAGTAATACAAACCATATGCATCCAAAACCCAGGTTTGATCAATCTTTGGCAACACAGGTGTAAATGTGAAATACAATATTTCCGAACAATTATCATAAGATGCCAGACAATCACCATCGCATGCTTTTTTATCAAAGATTATAGCTGTTATTTCTACCATGCAATTATCCATGTACGCTGTAGAAATATCTACAAGGAAGGGCGTAGGTGCCTTCTTGTCAACAACTTCAATCAATTGATCAGCCTGAACTACATTTCCACATCCATCACTTAATGTCCAGGTGACTATGTATCTGCCCATTGGCAAACTTGGCAACAATCTGAATGAAGCATTTGATTCCTTCAATTTGTCCAGCGACGCTTTACCCATTACGCCTCCCTGGTAGTTAGCTCCCTTATAGGCATTGTTATTGGCTGAATACTGAATAACTGCTCCACAACACTCATCCTTCACAACATAAGTCCATTCGTATTCTCCTCCACAATCTGCATCATCTTCAAATGAGTTTGCTGTGATCGTATGGGTCTCAACTGCAGTTACACAAGTTGCCACTCCAAGACATACATCAGCAACTTCAATATTTGCAGGTGTATTGTCATAAACCATGATCACTTCGGTAAACCTGTAATAGCCATCTCTGTCTGCTGCACTGAATTTCGCAGGATCAAGAATAGCTCTTCGGTTGTTTGAAATATACCTGTACTCATCCAGATTCCATTCTGCACCAGTATTGGCTTTATAAGTACACCAATCAACAACAGCCCATTCCCTTAAAATTTTATAACAGGCGTCTTCTACAAATCTGAATGTATCAACCCTGATCAATGTAGCATCCACTATAATACAAGGATTTGTCTCCCATGTAGGAGCACCTCCGATTGGTTCTTCTTTCAGACAGTTCTCCTGGCTGATATACGGAAATACTATTGTCAACGGATCAAAAGGCAATGTCTCCAAAACATCAATTCTTTGATTGCATTCTCCTCTCTTCACATTATTTACAAATATTTCCCATTTTCTTATAAAGTAACCAACATTGCATGTATTCAGCGTAGTCAGATTATCTGTCCATTTCAATTCATAATTTCCGCAAGCTGACAACACAGTCGGATAACCTGTATGATCAGGATGTATATTATCTTCACAAGTAATGGTAATATCTTCACAGAACAAGGTTGGCGGAACTTTTTCGTCCACATCAACCGTTGTCATGCAATCATTATACCTTCCATATAAATCACCACCCGGCAACATCCTCGAAGGATTGATTGGTCCAGGTCCAGGGTTCACATCAAAAACTCTCAAAGTAGTCATGATCTCTTTTCCGGTATCATCACAGCAATAAACTACATAATCATCAAACCATTGTTGTGTGCAGGCAGTATTGTCACAATTGAATGACATGCAGCCTCCATCTGTTCTCAATACTTTAAACCAAACCGGACCACAACCGCTATCATGAGATCCGCTATCAAATGAATTTGCCCATACCTTGGCAGAACTACTGATTCCGTCAAATGTCAGACTCACTTGTTTGTATTGTTCACAGACAGGTGTAGGAGGAATACCATCATAAACTTCCACATTGAATGAATGCTCGCTACTGTTTCCACACCAGTCAAAAACTGTATATGTAATCGTATGTATTCCCTTAGGTAATCCAAAAACTACCCAGGTCTTTGTTGCAGGAACATAAACTACCGTGCCTGCAGTAGCAGAAACAGAATATCCTGGGTCTTCATCACAATTGTCACAAATCAATGGTTTAGGAACAACCAAATCTCCGGTACATGTCCAACCATTTGTCGAAACAATCCCTAAATTATTTACCAATATGTCATCCGGACCGCAAACCTTAGGTGGCGTCGAATCAACAATACGAATGATCTGTGTCCATTCTTCGATCAATCCCCAACAATCATCTATCACAACCCAATCACGAAGTATTTTTGGTCCGCAATCACTGGCATATACTCTGTCGGTATAGAAAACTTCGATCCTGTCACAACTCTTATCATATCCACTTGGCCATCCGGTATAGTTAGGATGCGGATTGCCATACTGATCTTTAGGGAAGGTGGCACTGCACTCTAACATAGGATTGTTATTGGTAATTCCATCCCAGTTTCTTGGCCAAACCACATCTTCCAGACCTGAACCTGTAAATAAATACTCCATTGTACAACTTGCACTCATGCCGGCATGGTCAGTTGCAGTGTATGTCCTTCTGAGGAAATAAATACCACAATACGGTCCATCAACCCACTGATCTTCATAACTAAGCGTATATCCACAATTTTCATCCACTTCCGGCAATGGGAAAGTATATATGGAAGGATTACATCCTGCAAATGTACATGCAGGATCATATATCGGCAAATCCAAATGCAATACATTGCCCACATCTCCATTCATTGAAAGTGTATATGTACCATTCTGCGTTGAAGAATAATTACTTACAGCTATATAATAAGTCTGTCCTGCAGTTAAAACCACTGATGCGATCGGATCAAATCCAGGACCATTGTCATTTCCACCTCCGATAACACCATTACACATGTTATTCGGATCAATTTCCTGGTCATAAATCGCAAGTTCAGCATCAGCCCAACTACTGATCACAGCAAAATTGTAAGCGCCCGTAACATCAACCGTTATTTTATAAACATCTATCGGGTGTACTCCGGCTAATGGTCCAAAATCAAAGTTCCAGCAAGCTCCAATTTCGCTTAAAATATCATAATCATCTAAACTCAAAATTCCCTCGTACTCACTTACCGGCATTCCATAGCCTACAATACCTCCTTCCGGACAAGTAGTACATTCGATCGTTGGAGCAATTTTATCCTTCAACACCATGGTAGTCATACAATTATTACCACTCAATGGATCCAGAATCGTAACCATGTAGGTGCCTGGTTCAATATGCACTTTCAGATTTGTCAGATTCTGATCCTCATATCCGGCAGCATTTACATATAATTCAAAAACATTGTAACAACTGTATGGTCCTCCTTCAAGGAACATGTCAGGATTCAATGTTACAGTACAATCCTTATCTAATGAAATCTGAACCTCATCATTACAAGCCAGCGTTGAGGTAGGTTCTGCAAACCCTGTTACTCTTACTGTAAAACTGCAAAATACCGGACCGTTACCATTTGCATCATAAATCTCATATTCAATCGTGTATGGAGAATTCTTTAAAGTAAATTCACTTCCACTGGCAGGTCCTGAAATTTGTGTAATCACTGGCTCTCCAGGACAATTGTCTGTTACTACCGGTGGTTCCCAGAACAACCAGGCAGAACACAATCCCGGATCTAATGCCTGATGAATGTTCAATGGACACACTACTTCAGGTAATCGTGAATCGCCAATGGTAATTTCAACTGTGTGTGTATTTGAAGGGCACAATCCAGTTGAAGTCGTGGTGTATGAACCATATGGGAATGGGCTGGAAGCAAGACTATTTTGAGTTATACCAGTCAAAACGTTTACTCCACTAAAATTCCAGTTATTTGGATTGTAAACGGTACCGTCAATGTTTGTATTATTTTTACGGTAAGCCCAACCATCAGAATAATTCCATGGTAAATTAGTTCCTGCCGCATAAGTCACATCGCCAAAGACATCGATTACTTGTCCATTGCAGAATAATTCTATGGCATCATCCCCATTAATATTAGAAGCCAATGAAGTATAGGTCGGCGGGAAGCCGAAGAATTGTGTGAAAGCAGTCACTTCAGTAGCTACCCAAATAAATGTACCTGCATCAACACTTACAGCCGGGAAAGTAAATTCAGGTGCATTTGTTGAGCCCGCCCCATTGTTTGCACTGCTGAATCCGTATTTACTTAGATCCACTATATCAGCCAATGCATAGAATTCTACAAACTTAGGTAATTGACCTGGAAGGTTTCCATCCAAAACACCCGTAATGATCAAATTACCACAACCTTGAACAGTATTGGTGACATCATATGTTCCCCAATCACTGTTATCCATATCAATTATACCTGTATTCCTGTCAATTGCCAGAATTGGTCCATCCACAACTACTTCATACGTATATATTCCATCGACACCAGTTGTATGTACCGGCGTTGGATCAACAAAAGTTTCGCAATATTCATCTTGTGGATAAGCAAACTCAGCATCAGGGGTTTCCGGCACAATAAGTATGCCCATCTGATCTGAAATAGATCCACAAATGTGATTTGGTGAAGTTGTCCAGGTAAGTATCACAGTTTTACCAATATCAGCCGTTACAGGATAATACCTGGTAGAAGCCAAACCTGGATTTTGAATTAAGCCACCTCCATTGGGAGTTGACCAGGTTCCTGATACAGTAGATGTCGCTGAAATATTTACAAAAGTTGGTAAACCACAAAAAGCCTGATTATTTCCTGCGTTCACAACAGGTGGGGCTACAACTGTAATAACCACAGTCACCGGTTCACTCTCGCAACCTGTATCAGGATCAATAGAAGTCACCCAAATTGTTTGAGGACTATTGGCTGGAGTCGTATTAGGATTATAACTAAATGCTGGTCCGGCAAGCAATGTATTCAGATTAGCATCTGCATAGAAATTGAACATTACAGGATTATCAGCCAATTGGCAAGTATACGTACCGATAGGCATCGGATTGTTCGCAGAACTATTGGAAGTAGTACCATCCAGGGCATTAGGTCCGCTGAATGTCCAATTGCTTAACACAAAAGTAGTACCATCTTCACCCGTATCATTTATTCTATAGACCCATCCGTCTTCATAATCCCATGCAGTTCCTGTTCCATCCACATTGATATTACCAAATACATCAATGACACTGCCATTAAAGAACAACTCAATCGCATCGTCACCATTGATATTCGATGCATTGGTTTCAATATAACTTGGAGCGAAACCGAAGAAAGAAGTAAATGCTGTGGCTTCAGTAGCTACCCATAAATGTGTACCGGCAGTTGCTGCACCGGCAGGGAATGTGAATTCCTGTCCATCAGTACCACCTCCGTTATTCGCACTTCCAAAACCATACAGACTAAGGTCTGGAATATCATTAACCACATAAAATTCAACTGCTTTTGGAATACCACCAGTCAAAGGACCATCAATCACACCTGTAATAATCAAATCTACTGTTGCATTGCAATCACCACCCATTCCGCCGCCGGTTGATTCAGGTTCAATGAGTGTACTTCCACCCTGACAAACAGTGATGGTTGGATCAACGATCGGTTCATCAGGATAATTGCAAAGGTTTGAAATAGTCAAAGTATCTGTTAATGAAGCTGCTGTCAAAGTATACCCTACTCCGTCAACATGCTGCCCTACTAAAGTATATTGTGTGGGATCAGATGGATTCACAATAAACGGAGTTCCAACAGGGAATGGATCCCCCGTTAATGGATCGAGATATCCGGTATTTAAAAATATAGTCCAAACATCACCCGGATTGGCTGTGATCACTACCTCTTCGTCAAAAAGTCCATCTCCTGCACATACACATGGGTCTTCAATGGTAGGTCCACCGTAATTTACGATAGTTGGTTCTGCTGAACATGAATTAGGAGCAGTTCCGGCATTTTCATTTGTCAAAGTGCAATCCATTTCAGCAGTAAATCCGGCAGTCAGGCTTATGCTTCCGCCGTCTGCGCTCATGATCACTCCAATAAATGTATGTGAGGTTTCTCCAATTTCAGTAATTGACTCGGAAGCCATAGCATCTCCTGAAATGACTAAAGAACCCACCTCAGGATAATTTACATAATTAACAGTTATATCAGCTGTAAAAAAGTCATCTGATGTTCCAACTGTCTCGTTGTCATTGCATTCAGAAATATTATCAACTATTATTGAAGTAATGGCACATTCAAAAACGGAACAATCAGTCGGGTCAGTCGTTGCGTTCACTACAGGACTTGAACAGTTGGTTTCTCCATCAGTGCACCTTGCGTAGACTGTCATTGGTTCAATTGTATATTCAGGAGCATTTTCACTCCATGGACCATTTTCGCTTAAAGCCCATTCTAAATTATATGCCTCGCCACATCCCTCTGCTGTTATTGAACCTTCAGTAGATGGACATTCGTTATCAACTATTATTATTTCAGGTGATTCAATTCCACAACTATGGATCGGGCTAGCCGTATTTCTGGGTGCAGGCACATCTGCAAAGAAATCATTGAAATTATCATCCGTGTCTAAACAACCATCAAACGCACGAAAAGCAGCTGTAGTATTGGATAGAGTTGGCGCCGGGCCTGAACCTTCATAAAAGTTTGCTGCACCAAAACCCACCAGATCAATGATTCTGTCCAATTGAGTCTGATCGCATGCTGCTGAACCACCATTACACCCTAACGAGGTAATTCCAGTTACCAGTGCAATTTTACCGCTGGTTCCGGACATATTGATCGGAGTAGGATCGATGTAATCCGGAGTTGGCAATGCAATACCGTTCGCTCCGCCAGCTTGTTGTACAAGGAAATATTGACCGGGTAGTAAACTAACATCAGGCAATTCAGTCAATTGAGTTCCTGAACTTCCAAAATTACCTGTTCCGGTCGCACTGGCATACTGCAGGGATAAACCATTCAAACTGGCTGCAACATTTCCTGCATTGAATATCTCAACAAAGTCATGTGTATAAGTTGCACCAGAGTTTCCTCCTCCACCATATACCTGACTGATGACCAGTTTTGCTTCTTCCGGACATTCGGGTTCAGATTCACATGTTTCGGGAGCAGTTATTTCACTGGTCACCTCACTAATACAACCAGTTGTCTGATCTGTGCATCTTGCATAAACTGTGAAAGACTCAGTTGTATATTCGGGAACCGTTTCAGACCAGGGTCCATTTTGAACTAAAGTCCACTCCAGAATTGTACCCGGATCACATCCATCTGCAGAAATAGATCCTTCAGTTGAAGGACATATATTGTCAATAATGGTAATAAAAGGTGAATCTGGATCATCACATGTTCCAGGTTCTGTTGTTAATGGATTTGATTCAGGGCTCACAGTCATCGGGTCTTCATCACATGAACACCTGGTTTTAATTGTTTGATCAGGTCCTTCCTGCAGATATTCAGGAAGTGTGGTTGTCCATTCTCCACCATTTACCTGATATTGTAAGGTACTACCTTCAGGGCATGGAGAATTTGATGGAGCTTCAATCAATCCACCTTCAACTATACAACCGCTTTGGCATGCACTATTAGTAATATTTACATTTGGTGGAGCAATTGATAGCTGAGGACATGGGGAGGCCGGGTTTAATTCATGTGCTCCGATTGTTGGAGGATTTGGCCGGTTATTCCCATCAATATCATCAGTAACTTCAGGTACTGAAACACCACCTCCTTCAAGTAAAGGATTACTTCCTGCAACTAAATGCAAGTCAGTATTACTTGTAAAAACAGGGTTCACGTTTTCAGAATTTGCATCCTGACCCGTGAAGCCTTGCCATGCAGCTAATGTTGTGTAATCAGTTGTACCTACTCTTCCTACATGATATGTCGTTGGATTTCCTGAAGGACCATCTGTTCCAAAATAATCATTATTGTCTATTCCGGCCAGTCCTGTGTAAGAAGAAGGAAGCCAGATACTGTAAATTTTTGGTGTTCCTGAAATAAAAGTCTGCGTATTCCTGAAAATATTGTTCTTTACTTGCAGATTCGATACATCTGTGCTTGTCACAATAAACGCAGCAGAATTTGGTTGTGTTGGGGTGCCTGATACTATGGTAACATTACCACTAATATTAATAGAATTATTGAAAACTTTTGTTCCGGTACCACCAACCAATCTAATGCCAAATGCATTATAAGTTGTACTTCCTGATGAATAGTTAACGGTTTTGATATCCGAGATAAAATTATTTGCAATAAGATTGTTGGAAGTACTTACAGCACTGCTGAAATTTATTCCATATGCGCCCCAACCATTTGTTGATTCAGCATAAACACCTGAAATATTATTTCCAACGATCGTTCCATTATTTATTCCGGCACCGCAATCAATGCCGGCATTATTGGCACTTAATGCCATTATAAGGTTAAAAATCAGGTTTCCTGAAATGACCGGTTCATCAGCATAAGCAATTTCAATTCCTCTATAAGTAACATATTCATTTGGATCTGTTGCCCCAATAATATTATCCAGGATTTGAAGATTATTAATGGAATTTACTACTGCGGCTGCCTTTCCATATATAGCATATCTTGCTTTTTTAATAAGATTGTTTTGAATGGTCAGATGGTCATTGTCCGAACCAGATCCAGTGTTGGAAATGGTAGTTCCAGCTACAAATATTCCAAAAGTATTAATACTGGTGGTAGTTCCCACTTCACCAGCTGTTATATTTAAATTTTTCAGCGTATTATGAGTTGCTCCCAGATCATTTCCCAGACTTGCAACCCAAATCACAGCTGAATTTGTTGTTGCTGCAGTATTAACAATACTCAAACTCCTGTCCAAGCCTCCCGAATTTGAACCGTCAATGGTCACATAATCAGCTCCGTTGAGGGTTAATATTGAAGTGGCAGAAGAACCGGTGATCATTACTGAATTACTTGCTGCAGGCCGAATAGTTAAGTTATTGACTGCACTTGCAGAAGGATTCACGCCAATATTTATAGGAAAAGTTTCTGAAGTTGAGTATGTGGCATCAATTAATTCAAATACAACAGACCCGGCAACACAACTATTATTATAAGCTGTAACGGCGTTTGTAAGCGTTGGGTAATTCCCCATAACTCCCACAGTATATGTTCCACTTAAAACAGGAATTACAGTATAGGAACTTGGAGTAGTCGGAGGAGTTGATGCTGTTGGAGGATTAGCAGTAAATCCACCTGCACCTCCACCAGGAAATGCCCCAACATTCGGAACTGCAAGCATGTCTTGAGCAACAATATAGTAATATATGATATCGCCTAAAACTGAACCGACTCCAAAATTAAACTGGTACTGATTGCTTCCGATAGAAACTCCTGTAGCTGCAGTAAATGGGCCACCAATCGCATTAATACTCCAATACAAAACCGGCAAACCAATACCTGAAGTCGGAACTCCGCTTGGGTCAATAATAGTAGCGATCAGAGAAGTTTGTCCTGGCGTACAGCTATTTTGCAATGGTGAATACGTTATAGAAGGTGGATTGATATCCAATAAAATGAACGTACCTTCATCTGCTCCAATATCAGGTGTACTTACATTTCTCAGGTTACCATCAAAATCGTCAGTAATTCCTACAACATTAGTGGCACCACTTTCCACTTGAGTAGCAATCGCGGGATTAATATGCAAAAAGTTGGCATTTGATCCGGATGTACTTAAAAATGCTACGTTCTCAGTGCCTGAAAGCGCATCTCTGGGTGCAACTAATGCTTTGTAATCTGCCAATGTTGACTGCGCCGTAGTTCCGTCAAAGAAAATTACGTTGGTTGTTGAAGGAGTACCCGCATAAAAAATATTGTTGTTTGAAGCAGTTGTATAGCTGGTAAGGGTTGTTGAAGATCTTCTGTAAGCAGCAGTATAGCCAGTTGCTCCGAAAGGTGTAGATAAATTAACAAAAATATTATTTCTCATCGTAAGCACCGGGGTAGTACTTGCATAAATTGCAGCAGAACCGAATAATGCACCTGAACTTGTTCCATTTAAATAAACAGTATTGAAGTACAAATTTACTGTTGTTCCTCCAGAAACATAAATCCCTGCTAATGGTATAGCGGCATTGGCCAGCGGTGTACGAATATCTCCTATCAGGTTGTTATATACATTGACTAACACACCACCTGAAACTTGCAATCCGTAAGCACTACCTGTGGCATTATTTGATTGAATATCGTATATTTTATTATTATAAATATTTGAATTTGTGCCTGAAGCATGAACAATACCTGCTGCTAATGATGCTCCGGTGGTTGAAATACCATTGATTGTATTATTGAATATTGTGAGGCTTCCACTGGCTGTTGCACCTATCCAAAGTCCATATATAGTTGAAGAACAAGATAAAGTATTAATAATATTGCCCGATACTTCACTTCCAACGGCTCCATAGTTCAGATTAATTCCATAAACAGCACTTGTTCCACCTATTACATTGGTAATGGTATTATTCTGAATTTTTTCAATTTGAGTAGTACTCGTTGCCTGATAAATACCATAAAATAAACTGGCTCCTGTTAGTGAAATGTTGGAAAAGTTATTATTGGAAATAGTTGCAGTTCCGCCAGATGGCGAACCAAAATTATAATAACCATATAAAGTACCAGCCCCTGTTTTATTGATGGTACCGGAGGTCACATTGCCGGAAATAGTTTTATTCTGAGTGGAATTTGAAGAGTAAATGAAATAGGAAGTTGAGGTAGCAGCAAATGTTCCTGCAGAGAATACATTGCTATTTATGTTTTCTGAATTTACTGCACTTGCGTTGTAAATCCATTGACATGCAGAAGTAGAAGAGTTACTCAGATTGATTGTATTATTGCTTCCAACCAAATCACCAAGAACTGAAGAATAATATATTCCATACAATGTTGAAGCATGATTGGTGCCTTCCAGTGCATTATTTATGGTATTGTATGTTACCGTTGGATTACTTACATAATTGATGAATACCCCATAGCTTGTAGTTACGGATCCTCCACCAAAATTCTTAATGACATTACTTGCAGCAGCTTGTCCCACTATTACATTACTGTCATAAAAACCCGTTGCTGATGAGCCTCTTACATGAATACCTGAGTGAACATTCTTGACTGTATTGCCAGTTATTATTATATTCTGGTTTATACCTGAGGTTGCAGTAACTGTAACACCGGTTGCAGCACTAACGGCTGTTGGGCCGTTACTAATGTAAATTCCAATGACATAAGCACTGGTCCCTTTTGTTAATCCAATCTCACAATTTTTAATGGTAACATCCTGGCAACCATCTGTTACGCTGGGTTTAAACGTAAAATATCCATATTCTATGCCCGAATCTGTTGCACCTAAATCAACACCATCGAATGTGATGAAATCTGTCCCATCTATCCTGACAACGGCATCTCCTAGACCACCAAATGCAGAAGTAGCATTGCTTCCTGCATCTGTCCGGGTTATCTTAGGATTTGCACCAGCACCGGATTTCTGGAATATTATGACATTTCCTGCGCTTCCTGTTGCAGTAATAGTCAACTGCGAAGTAATATTCTCAGTATACCCTGCTGCAATATTAAAGGTTACGCCTCCGGCACCTACTCCCTGGGTATTCAGGTCATTTATGGCTAAAGCAACCGTAGCATATGTCCCTGGAATGGTTTTTACGCCTGTAAGTTGGGCATTAGTTTGTCCGTACAACATTACAACAATTGCTACTACGAGTAGTAAAATTCGATTTTTCATAAGAATTTGGAATAAGAGGTGGTTCAGATAATAAATATAGGGATATGAAGCTTTTAACAGCTTCATTGAAAGCATTTGATTATGAGAAACAAGGATTCTCATCTCAGGTTAAGTTTTGGTTAAAAATTTCGTCTTTGCTCCCGGCAGGTTACCTCAATATCAAATACACACACCTTCCCCACACAGGATCAAGCTACAAAACTAAACAATAAAATACCTAATAAAAAATTTTTTCTGTGAAGTTTTAATGAAAAATCAGTAATCAAACAAAATAAATTCAAAAATTTACATATTGATATTTTTTATATTCTTAAACTTTTAAATTTTGAATTTTATACGCATGTTAAAACCTTTTAATGTAAAAACTGAAGTTTTTGCAATGCAACATTTTTTTTGGATGATTCCAGACAAACAAAAACTCCGTTTTTTATCTATAAAAATCATTATTCGATAAAAAATCAGTGGAATTTTTCCTTACTTTCACCTGATATATGTCCAAAAAAACTCTGTTGCTTCCCGTCTTCATCAATCCTTTCATTACAAACACTTTCTAATAAATAAGAATTGAGGACAATTACCATCCTCATGGACAAACCAGCATAAAAGTGCAAAATGATATTAGAAAGTGGATTTTGCCTTGATTTGAGATGTATGATACAGCTGAAGTCTTCATTCTTGCATATTCTCCTTCCCTTCTTTGCTAAGTGTATCTGAGTTCGCAATATTGCCGTTAATGAAACGTGAAGTCGGCGTTTTATATAAAATGCTAAGAATCTATTTTATTTGCAAAACAATAATTGTCAATGAATTTGAATTCAAAAACAATCATTTGCAACTTTGCTATTTTTCAAATAATTAAACATTTTATAATATACTGATAATTGTCGGAATTTATCCAATATAAAATGCGTATAGCTGCATTTTTGGAATTTTTCCAGGTTTCAATGATAATGGAGTTTTGAGTTTCCTCCGAAAAGTCTTTGCCCCTAAATCCCCACTGACGTTTTCAGTCAGTACAAGCCTAAAAGGGAACTTTTAATTTGGTGTTTTTCAATCGTTTAACTTTAGTCTTATGCTGATCAATGACGTAAGTAGATTGGGGCAAGAAACGATTGAAAATCAACAAATTGGACTTTTCGAAGTACACTCAATATTTTTTAGGTAGAGAAGTCTGAAAACTATTTCATTTGATCCAAATTTATTGTCCCTGGTTTAATGTATGCTCTTTAATACGGGAGCATTAAAAAAAAACCGGTCTTCAATTAAAAGAATACATGCATTCTCCAAAAAAATAGTATGCTTTCAATTGCTTGGATAAATTAAATTGATCTTTATATTTGTGCATAACATGGAAAAATATATTGTATCTGCCAGAAAATACAGACCAACTACTTTTGATGAAGTGGTTGGACAACAACATGTTGCCAATACTTTAAAAAACGCTTTATCAACCAATCACGTAGCTCATGCCTACCTTTTTACCGGACCCAGAGGTGTCGGCAAAACCACCTGCGCAAGAATCCTGGCTAAAGTGCTCAACTGTCAATCCCCGTTAGACAAGCATACGGCGTGCAATGAGTGCGAGTCCTGCAAATCCTTCAATGGAAATGCTACGTTCAACATCCTCGAACTGGATGCAGCGTCCAACAACAGCGTGGATCATATCCGGGCATTGACTGATCAGGTAAGATTTCTGCCCCAGAGTGGAAAATATAAAGTTTTCATCATTGATGAGGTTCACATGCTCTCACAGGCAGCATTCAATGCATTTTTGAAAACACTGGAAGAACCTCCGGCGCATGCCATTTTTATTTTGGCAACAACGGAAAAACACAAACTTTTGCCGACTATCTTGTCCAGATGCCAGATTTTCGACTTTAAAAGAATCACTCAACAGGACATCGCCCTAAATCTGGAATCAATTTGCCGGAAGGAAAGTATCTCATATGACAAAGATGCCCTATTTGTCATTGCAGAAAAAGCTGACGGCGCCATGAGAGATGCACTTTCCATACTGGACAAAGTAATAAGTTCTGTTGACAATCAAACCATCACATACAAAGATGTCGTTAAAAACCTCAACCTTCTGGACTATGACTACTTCTTTCGCATAGTGGATTCAATGCTCATTGAAGATCTCTCTGCTGTATTATTATTGTTCAATGAAATCTCACGCAACGGTTTCGAAGGTTCTGTTTTTATCAACGGTCTTTCAGAACACCTCAGACAACTCATGCTGGCAAAAGACATCGAAACCATCCAATTGCTTGAAGCCAGTGAACATTTAAAAAACAGATATGCTGATCAGGCCAAACTCACAAGACTGGATTTTATTCTCAGCGCGTTAAGCATTGCCAATCAGTGTGATATCAATTATCAAAAAGCAAATAACAAACAACTTCACATAGAGATCTCACTCAGTAAAATGTGTTATCTGGGTAGATTGCTTGATCTGAGCCAAATTGGTGATCCAAAAAAAAAAGTGAACACCGAAGCTGACCTGGCTTCTTTACAAAAAAAAATGCCACAAACAAGTACAAAAAGTACTGAAAATCTTTCCACTACAGATTCACCCGTCAGTTTAAATAAGGAAAAAATTGAATCTTCAGACCCTTCAAAAGGACAAAAGCCTCCATCTGAACATGTTCTTCAAAAAACACCAAACCCTATAACCATTCCTGAAATTCCAGGGTTTATTCCAAAAATAAAAAGTTTGAATGAACTGAAAGCTGAAGTCGTCACTGAAATCAAAACGCAAAAAGAAAATGTACGGGAAATCAGCATTGAACTTGTCATCAATATTTTATCAACTTATACCGAAAACCACACTTCACCTTTTATTTCCAGTAGGTTAAAGCTAATCAAACCTGTTTTGGAAACCAATAAACTTTCTCTTTTCGTCCCAACCGAAGGACATGAAGAAACCGTCCGCCAGGAATTAGCTCTGATTGAACAAATCCGAGGGTTATCATCCAAAGATAATTTTGAGATTCAAATAATATCCGATAAAAATTTGTTCCCTGACTATGAAGAAGCTCAGCCTGTAAAAATTCTTACGAACAAAGAGAAATTTGATTTGTTTCATGAAAAGAATCCTCTCGTAAACAAATTGGTAGATATTTTAAGTCTGAAACTTGACGCTGAATAAAAAAACCTATGGCAGTAAAACAATTATCCGATTTGCAGCACGTGATTGAAGAGATCTTTAATCATTCGAATTACCTGAAAGCATCCTCTGATCTATATAAATTGCATCTGAAAAAGGGTGCATTTATATACTCGCCGGACAACATCGCTGACAAGATCTATTTCCTTCATAAAGGCCATGTCAAAATCGGATGCTACGGAGAAACCCAAAAAGAAATCACCAAATATGTCCTCACGGAAGGTCAGGTTTTTGGAGAACTTGCTTTGATCGGAATGGAATACAGGAGAGATTTCGCATATGCGACAGAAGACTCGATATTGGGTGTCTGTTCGGTCACAAAAATGCTTTCTTTGATGGACAACAGCATTGATTTGACCCGGTACTTCATGACACTTGTCGCCCAAAAAGAACTTGCTTTGGAAGAAAGACTGGAAGCCATGATCTTTAAAGATTCCAGAACCAGGATCGTTGATTATCTGGTCAATCTGGCTGAAACTGTGGGAGAAAGGATTGGTTTTGAGATCGTAGTGCGCAATTTCAATACCCATCGGGAAATCGCTAACATAACAGCAACTTCCAGACAAACAGTTACTACAGTTTTAAATGTTTTGAAAAGCAATGAAGTGATCACTTTCGACAGACATCGATTGTTGGTGAGGGATTTTAATAAATTGAAAGACGGTGGTATCTGCGATGTATAATTTCATAATTAAACCCTTACTTTTCAAATTTTCTCCGGAAAAAGCTCATGCGATCATCGTTGCAATCATCCGTTTGCCTTTTGTAAAGATGATACTTGGTGCTCTTTTCAATTTCAGAGATGAAAGACTTGGTACAGAAGTTGCCGGCCTTCATTTCAAAAACAGGATCGGCCTCGCTGCAGGATTTGACAAAAATGCATCGTTGATCAGAGAAATGGCAAGCCTGGGTTTTGGTTTTATCGAAATCGGTACCATTACCCCTTTGGGTCAACCCGGGAATCCAAAGCCCCGTATTTTCAGATTACCGGAAGATCAGGCATTAGTCAACCGGATGGGTTTCAATAACCTTGGTGTTGATGCTGCTATCAGTAAATTAAAAAAAATAAAGAAAAAAAATCTGATCATCGGTGGCAATATCGGCAAAAACAAGATCACTCCTCTTGAAAATGCCAAAGAAGACTACCTCATTTGCTTTACAAAACTATTCCCTTACGTGGATTATTTTACGGTGAATGTCAGTTCGCCAAATACCCCGAACCTGCGGGAATTGCAGGACAAAAAACCATTGACCGACATACTTGGTTCACTTCAAAAATTAAACCTTACGAAAGAAAAACCCAAACCAATATTTTTGAAAATAGCGCCTGATGTGAGTTTCGAACAACTGGATGATATCATTGACATCGTGCAGCAAACAGGAATTTCAGGAATTGTGGCCACAAATACGACCATTTCCAGAGAAGGATTGGTCACATCCGCACACACCGTGGAAATGATCGGTTCAGGAGGATTGAGCGGACTTCCATTAAAACATCGATCTACAGAGATCATCCGGTATATTGTTCAACGTTCAAACGGTTCCATTCCTGTTATTGGAATAGGCGGCATTCAAAGCGCTGAAGATGCGATCGAAAAACTCGAAGCCGGAGCCAGTCTGCTACAGATCTATACAGGATTCATTTATGAAGGTCCTGCGCTGGTAAAAAGGATCAATAAAGTGCTCGTAAAATTCCAAACTTGATTTTAATGCAACTTTTAAGGAATTTTCCTCGTTGCTTGCAGGGTAAATTCCATTTCCCGAGGATTTTTCCTATCACTCAGCTACATCCAAAATCCTACTTGCCTTGAAAGATACCAGTCCCAAGCCATTTTCCACATTGGTGTAGATACCGATGGGTTCGGCAAAAAAGCCAAAATTACTCGAACGTTGATACTTTTGTAGGGATTTTGAATACTGATAATGATCCCTGGATACGCAATTCCACTCTACTTTTAGTTTGTCAACCGGAATGTCCTCCACCTTTTGACCTGTCATCACTATATAAAATACCCTTTCTTTACCATTGAAACTATCATCGGGAATAAGCAAGCCACTCGTTCCTCTTTCAATGATCGGATCATCACTGAAATAATTGTCAGGATAATAGGTCTCCACATAAAAAGTGTCAGTACCAAATATCAGTTCTTCCTGATCAATGACTACCGTCAACAAACGCACTTCATAATAATTCTCCTGATCTCCCGGATCATCAATGGTTATTTCAATGGCATTCGCTTCCTCAAATGAGCCTACACCTCCAAAATTATAACCTTCAATAAAACGAACTGACTTCGGAAAGACCATCCTTGGCATAACGGTATTCACAACTGCTTTATCATAATCGGGATGTGTCACTTCAATCCTCCAGTCTTCACCCGCTCCTCCTAGCATGGAACTCAACTTTTTCAAATATTTTCCCTGTGGATCCTGCTCGATCTCATATTTGAGATTCCCGCTCTGAAAAATTGAAATTTTAGCCTGATTGATTTTTGATTCAGCTTCATCCAATTCTTCATCTACCGACCAGTTTTTGCCGATAACCATTTCGATCGAATCATCGGTATCATTCACAAATCCATGAATAACCAATTGGTTGTCAACATCCTGCCTTGGAATATCCAATTCCTGAATGAAAAAATCAGTGCAACCGGTCAGTAAGCTCGCAACAATAAGAAATGGAAATATTTTCATCCTGCTTAATCTGCTCATTATATTTTATTTTCTTTTGATAGTTTATTAAAACTCAATCTTGTATGCAATTGATGGTATAATGGGAAACAAACTATACTGAATCAATGCCCTTCTGTCTTCATACTCTCCTGTAACGGGATTATAATCATACTTCGTCTCAACGTTCAAAAAGAAAGGATTCGATCTGTTATATGCGTTATATGCCCCGATTGACCATGTATTGGTGGTTTTTTTATACTTATATTTATAATCCAGACCTACGTCCAATCTGTGATATGCCGGCATCCTGAATTCATTACGTGACCGGAAACTTTCTGACTGCCAAAAACTGAGATAATTCTGAAAGTTTTGACTGTTGAGGTATTTATAATAATCCGGAGCATAACTGTAAAACCTCGAATTGGCCAGTGTATATGCATTACCGGTTCCATATACCCAGGTTAGGCTGAATTCAAACTTTTCAGAAATTTTGTAACTCGCAACAATGGAGATGTCATGCCTGCGATCATATTTATAGGGATACCACTTTCCTCCGTTTTTCTCGTCAAAACGACGGCTGGTCCAGGATAATGTATAACCCACCCAACCGGTAAATCTGCCTGTTTTTTTCTGTACAAAAAATTCTCCCCCATAAGATTTCCCTTCACCCTGAGTCACTAATTCTTCCCATGGCTTCAGATCAAATTGTCCTGCTCCTTCTTTAAACGCAGTGACATTATCCATTTCTTTGTAATACCCCTCTAAACTGATCTCATATTCATCCCCGAATGTTTTTGCCAGTCCGATCGCTGCCTGCCATGATTTCTGTGGCTTGACAATTGAGGTTGTAGGCAACCATTGATCCCATGGAAGACCGATACTTTCACTCGTCAGTAATTGGAGGTATTGTTGCATGGTCACAAAAGAACCTTTCAATGCAATATCCCACGGTAAACGCAAATTCGCGCTGATCCGTGGTTGCAGAGACTGATATGTCTGTTGTTGTAAAATATACAATGAATAATGCATACCGGCATTGATCATGAAGTTTTTGCTGACTTTAAAATCATCTTCGATATAAAATCCGGCTTCATGCGCTGCAATGTCCGGCTGACCCAAGGTAGTATCTATAACAAATGTTCCTACATCAAATACAAGATTTGTTTGTCCGGGTTTAAATGAATGGTGAATGATATTCGCCCCAAAGCGGATGTAATGATTGGGTACAGGCACATAGTCAAAATCAAGCTTGGCTCCAAAATCTTCAATTCCGGAATCATAACTTACACCGGCATCAAAATTGAAATCATCCTGATAATCAATGATCTCAGTTTTCACACCGGTTCCAAAATTATATTTGCTGTAGGTCAAATGGGCATTGCTGAATAATTTGGGCGCCCAGACATGGTTCCATCTCAATGCACCTATAACATTCCCCCAACTTAAATCCGTACTTATATTGTTTTTATTGACATCCTTGATCTCATCTCCGAATTCAAAGTAAAAAGGATCTCTGCCAGAATACATGCTCAGGTAAAGCCTGTCCTTTTCTGATAGCTTGTAATTGACTTTGGCATTCAGATCATAGAAAAAATATCCAACTGAACCGCTTTGCCCATCTACCGATTTAAATGCATTTTCAATGAATGGCCTTGCAAGAAAATCAATGTATGTCCTTCTCCCGGAAACGATGAATGAACTTTTGTCTTTGATGATCGGCCCTTCAAACATTAACCTGGATGAAATGATCCCTATGGAAGCAGCGCCATGATAACTTTTCATATTTCCTTCTTTCATCGAAATATCGATCACTGAAGATAAACGACCACCGTAACGGGCAGGGAATCCACCCTTCATCAAGGTAACATTCTTGATAGCATCTGCATTAAAAACTGAAAAAAAACCAAATAAATGCGACACATTATACAATGGCACACCATCCAGCAAAATTAAATTCTGATCAGGACTTCCACCACGTACATACAATCCATTCTGTCCTTCACCTCCGGATTGAACACCCGGAAGCAATTGCAGCGCCTTCAAAACATCCGTTTCTCCAAGCAAAGCAGGAATTTTTTTGATCTGTTGGATCGGAACTTCCACTACACTCATCTGCGATTGCTCTTCGATCCTTTTGCTTCTTTCTGCCTTGATCTCGACCTGTTCAAGAGTAACTGAGGGCGACAATTCGACATTCAGCTGAATGTTTTTATTCAGGTACAGATCTATCGTTTTGGATTGGTAGCCAATATAGGAAATCTCCAGTCTGATAGAGTCCTTTTTGAGTGACAAAGAATAAAATCCGTATGTGTTCGACACTGTTCCTGACAATGACTTCAGATCAAAAACATTGGCAGAAATGAGTTTTTCACCACTTTCTGAGTCCTCAACATAACCGCTGATCGTAAACTGCTGCCCATTCAATGTCAGACCCAGAGTCATTAAACATATCAATAAGACGTATTTGTGTATATTCATTATCCCGATTTAATTGGATTTTTAAGTTGTTTGCCAAACGAGTTTTTCAATTTTCAGTCAACAACTTTTGTGATAACATTTCTTTGAAACTTCTTTTTGGTCAAAGTTCAAGTCATAAACGAATTATCATCAAATTAGTTGCAGGAAGTGGTTGTTTTTATACTGACAAAAAAATCATAAGGTAGCATCTAAAATTAATGCTGTCAACATCAAGGAAATTCTGACAGCACATGCCATGCTGAAAAATAAAAAAAAGTAAACTCATTTCCTTTCCATATTAAATGTAACTTCCTTCCAGGTCTCTTCAATTTTTTTTCCTTTTGCCTGCTGCGGCAAGTCCTGAAAATTACCAAAAACAGGTGTCTCTACTATCATGACACCCTGATCAGTTAGCTTGACAACATAATCCAACGGTTCCAACAGCTTTCTCATACCAAAATTACTCTCCACGACATGATACCTCAATTTTTTAATGCCACACCTCAGACTTTCCATATTCAATATGGCCAGCAACAAAGTGCCCAACCCGTTTTTCTGATATACATCTACAATGGTCAAACCTACTTCTGCTGTTTCAGGTTCATCTTTCACCCTCACAAATCTTCCGATGCCAGCCGGTTTTGAAACACCTCCCGTTACTTCCAGAATTCCCCAGGCAACATGATTGGTATTATCCACCTCTGTGTAAAATGTCAATTGTTCTTCGGTCAATCCTTTCAGAAAACTTAAAAACCTGTTGAACCTGGACCTCAGAGACAATAATTTAAAACCATCTTTCAAAAAAACTTTATCAGAAGAAATGATTGGTCTGGTATAAAAAACTTTATCCTTTCTGTTGAAATAAAAGCCTCTGGCTGTTTCCATGTCCTGTTTTTAAAAATATTCTGATCAGATCGATTATTAGAATTCCGGCAAACTAACTCATTGCCCTGCCAATTGTTCAAAATATCCGGCAATATACGACTATTCGGTCTGCCGTAACCCAATATGCATCATAAGAAAAAAAGAAAATTACTGTGTTCATACAAAAAAATGGAACACAATGACAAAAACAGGGCGCTTTCAGACTCATTCCGGGGTTTCACAGCGAATCCCACTCGATTTTCAGCTATAAAAGAACCAAAGTTTCATTTACAACAAGGAAGAAATTAACTTTACAGGTTAATTTTTATCAGCTAAAAACAACATGATGCTTCATAAATTTTATTGTGTTCTCCTGACATGCATTTTTCTGACTTCAAAATTGTCCGCTCAGGATCCATTCCCAACAAAAGGAGAGGTATTCAACGATGACATCATCCCGAAGATAGAGATCACTATCAACCCAACCTTTTTGCAGTGGATCCTTGACCCTGCAAATGCTGAAAGTGATGAACACTATCCAGCCACGTTTATTTTCAATGATGGACAAAACCGTGATACGATAGAAAACATCGGCTTCAGACTCAGGGGAAATACTTCAAGAAACTCCCAAAAAAAATCCTTCAAAATATCTTTCAACACTTTCGAATCAGGAAGAAAATATGAAGGATTTGAAAAACTGAATTTAAATGGTGAACACAATGACCCTGCTGTCATACGAGCAAAAGTTTGCTGGGATTTACTCAGGGAAATGAAAATTCCTGCACCGAGGGCAAACCATATCGAACTGTTTATCAACGGCATTTATTTTGGCTTGTATATCAATGTTGAACATATCGATGAGAACTTTGTCAAAAGCCGGTTTGGTAACAATGATGGAAATCTGTACAAATGCACCTGGCCGGCAGATCTGGCATATCGTGGTTCAAATCCTGACAATTACAAACACCTGAACGGCGATACGAGAGTTTATGAATTGACTACCAATACAGAGACGGATGATTATTCTGATCTGGCCGAATTCATCGATGTGATCAATAATACACCTATTGCAGATCTGCCTTGTAAACTGGAAAAAATCCTGAATATCGATGGTATGATCAGGGCCATTGCTTTTGATATCCTTTCAGGAAACTGGGATGGACCACATTACAACAAAAACAACTTTTATCTGTATAAAAACAGTTTTACAGGTAAATTTGAATACATTCCTTATGATCTGGACAATACACTTGGCATTGACTGGCTCAACCGTGACTGGGGAACGAGAAATATTTATTCCTGGGCCAAAAACGACGAACCCAGACCGTTATATAAAAATATATTGCAGGTGCCGGAATACAAAAACAGGTTGAGTTATTATCTCGAATTGTTTATGGAAAATTCCTTTGAAGAAAACCATCTTTTCCCTTATCTGGATGCCTTTCGTTCAAAAATAACCGCCTCCGCCTCAGCAGATCCATACCGCCCGCTGGATTATGGTTTTACAATGACCGATTTTTTGAATTCTTATAACACGGACATCGATGAAAACCATGTTCAATACGGTATCAAACCCTATATTACTGCCCGCCGGAATTCGGCATTTGCTCAGCTTCAATCAGCCAATATCAGCCCGGTGATCAAGGATGTCAAAACTTTTTATCAGGTAAAAAGCAATGAATTGAGGATGGACGCTGTGATTTATGATGACGAAGCCATCAGTGAAGTGACTTTTTGTTACCATTATGGAAATGGCAATTATACCTGTATCATTTTAAAGGACGATGGTCAGTATCCAGACACCAAATCTTCTGATAGCCTGTATACATTGATCTTACAACCGAATTTGAGCGCTGAAAAACTGCATTTTTACCTTTCAGCTAAGGATCATACTTCCAAAACCTATCAATATCCCTTTTGTGGCACTGAAATTGTCCAGTTAGGAAGCAGACTTTCTGACCTGTATATCAATGAGTTCATGGCAGAAAATAACAACACGATCAAGGATGAAGGCGGAGATTACGACGATTGGGTGGAGTTGTACAATGATGGCTCGTCTCCTGTTTTTTTAGGCGGTCTTTACATGACTGACAAGCACAATAGTCCTGGAAAATGGGCATTGCCCGAAATCTGGATCGATCCCAAAGCATTCCTGATATTCTGGGCAGATGAGGAATCCTCAGAAGGTCAGACACACATGAATTTTAAACTGGCAAAAGAAGGCGAGATCATCGCTTTGTTTTACAAAAATGACCAAAACTTTAATCTGGTCGACAGTATACACTTCGGAGAACAACAAAAAGATCGTTCTTTTGGAAGGATAACAGACGGGAATGAACAATGGGATTTTTTAATGGCCACACCAGCTTATTCAAATAATTCAGTCAATACGATCAACCCGGACTTCACAAACATTTCCCTTTTTCCAAATCCCGCCGACGACAAAGTCCATGTCACATTCGAAATCCTGCAATCCGCTGAGACAATAGCAGAAATTCTGGATATTTACGGCAGGTCAAAATTTACTAAAAATAACGGTTTTACCACAGGAATCAACCAACTGGAAATTCCTGTCAATCATTTCCCGAACGGTATCTATTTGGTTAGAATCCATAAAGGTGATCAAACTCTTATCGGTAAGATGGTTATCAATCGTTGACAGGAAAAAATAACTACCTAAAAATGAACACCTGAATTTTTATCCATTTTACTAAACCCTTGATCCGGGTGGTTGTTCATTTGTTTGATCATGATTTAATAAAGTTACTACTTTTGCATTAAAACTACTGCGCTTGAAAACAGAAGAACAAAAAAAAATCGTTTTGACAGACGCTTCCATGATCATCACGGAAGCCTGTGTTCAATCCGGAGCTGATGTATTCATTGGTTATCCCATCACTCCATCCAACAGGTTTTATCAGTATGGAGGCAACCGGTTTCCGCTTTTTTTAGCCGGCCCGGACGAAATCACGGTCATGCAATGGATGGCTGGATTGTCCACTGCCGGAAGATTCCCTGTCACTGCAACAGCCTTTCCCGGCCTTGCGCTCATGATGGAAGGATTGAATATGTCTTATATGATGGAATTACCCATGTTATTGATCATCACACAACGATTGGGTCCAAGCACAGGTTCAGCGACTACCGGAGCACAGGGTGACCTGGGAGTATTGCACGGCGCCATCTCGGGTGGATATCCTTTACCGGTGTTTTGTCCATCCGATTTTGAAGACAGTTGGTACCTGACACATGAAGCGATCAAAACATCCATTGCACTCAGAACGCCCGTGGTGTTGCTGACCTCCAAAGAAATGGTCATGACCAGCAAAAGTTTTGACATTTCAGACTTAAAACCGCTTGAGAGATTAAGCATGAATTTTGATTCGGATCCGATAGAATTGCCTTACCAGACATATCGCAGCGGGCAAAAAATGGTTCCTCCTTTTGTTCCGGCAGGAAATGACGAATATCAGGTTCGGTTCAACTCATCCACGCATGATAATGAAGGGATGATCCGCAAAAACAACCCCGAATCACTGAACAATACCAGAAGATTAAAGGAAAAGATCGAAAAACGACTGAATGAATATACCTTCTTCGAGTATGACCAACAGGATGATAGTAAAGACCTGATCGTTTCTTACGGCATTTCGGCTGAAGCTTCCAGGGATGCTTGTGCTGAATGGAGAAAAAGCGGACATAAAGCTTCCCTTTTGATTGTCAAAACCTTATTACCTGTTGCTCCGGATATCCTGGGCATCATCAGACAATTTGAAAGGGTACATTTTGTTGAAGAGAACATCACCGGATTATATAGAGAGATCATTTTCGGCAAAATGCATGCAGACAGCGTTTTCAGCGTTGAAAAGATCGGCAGCATGATCACTCCTGAAGAAATAATTAAAAGCCTGCAATCATGACCACAAATATGTTAACTGACGTGAAAATGCCATTTTGCCCTGGTTGCGGACATGGTATCATAGTGAAAAGCATTTCTAAAAGCCTTGAAGATATCGGCTATCAACCCAACGATGTGGTCATAGTGACGGATATTGGTTGCGCCGGCCTGGTGGACCCCTTGTTTAACACCCACACCGTACATGGCTTGCACGGACGCGCTCCGGCTCTGGGCGTTGGTGTGGCGATGGGATTGAACAATAAAAATAAAAAAGTGATCGTCATTCAGGGAGATGGTGGTGCAACCATCGGTCTGCAACATATACTGGAAGCTGCGCGCCGCAACATCAACCTGACTTTGATCGTGTTCAACAATTTATTGTATGGTATGACCGGAGGTCAGATCAGCGGTTTATCCACGGACAAATTCAAATCTGACCGCGATCTGGAACCGGGAATTCCTCCTTTTGACATCGTCCGGCTGGCGCATGAAGCAGGAGCTGTCAGCAGTGCCCGCGTGGTTTCACCGCGCAATTTCAATGAATACCTCAAAAAAGCTTTGGATGCGCCTGGATTTTCTTTGATAGAAATGGCGAGTATGTGTACGTCTTATGCTGTCAGCAAATTGAAAGAACTCGAAGAATATTCGGAAGAAGAAAATGCACTGACCAACAGAAGAGCGCCTGTTGAGGCAACATTCCGTCAGACCAGTTCATTATTTGACCGTTTGCAGGGAATACCACGGATGTTTGGTTCGAAGATCCATCAAAGACTCGGAATTGTTTTGGCGGGTTCAGCCGGAGGTGGCGTGCAATCTGCTGCAATGTTGCTGGCAAAAGCCGGTACTTTGTCCGGTTTGCACAGCACAATGAAGGGCGAATACCCTGTGACCGTAGGAACAGGATTCTCCATAGCGGAGGTGATTTTGTCAACTGAACCCGTACATTACACCGGTTTGAACAAACCCGATGTATTGATCATCGTCTCTGAAGATGGTCTCTCTGTTGCAAAGCACCTGATCAACAAAAATGTCCTGGTATTGGCAGATGACAAACTGGATGTCAGTCAATATCCGGAGGTGATTAGCATGCCTTTTGTGCAGGAAGCGGGCAAAAGAGGTGCAGCTTTGAGCGGATTGAGCGAGTGGATCAGACGTTCCGGTATGCTGGAACTGCAGAGCCTGGTGGAAGCCATAGGTAAGCACAAGCATGGTGAGAGTTTGTTGAAAGCATTGTTTGCTTTGGAAAAGAAATCTTAAACTAGAGTCATGAAAATCCTTTGTGTAGGCAGAAATTATGCGGAACACGCCAAAGAGCTGAACAATGCCGTTCCGGCTGACCCTATCATTTTTATGAAACCGCCATCAGCTGTACTGCGTGAATCCAAACCCTTCTATATACCGGAATTTACCAATGAAGTCCATTACGAACTGGAACTCATCGTCAAGATCTGCAAAAACGGAAAATACATCGATCCCGCATTTGCCCGGAATTATTATGACGAAGTCAGTGTCGGTATTGATTTTACGGCAAGGGACATCCAACAAAAGCTTAAAAATCAGGGACATCCCTGGGAAATTGCAAAAGCATTCGATCATTCTGCGGTCATTGGCACATGGTTACCCTATACAGAGGAAAAGAAGCATAGCGATCTGACATTTCAACTGTTGAAAAATGGCGAACCGGTTCAGTCCGGGGTTCAGAGCGATATGATCTTCGGGATAGACCAGTTGATCGCATATATGTCCCGGTTTTTCAAACTGCAGTTCGGTGATATCATCTTCACCGGCACGCCTGCAGGAGTCGGACCTGTGAAGATCGGTGATCATCTGGAGGGTTTTCTGGGTAAGGAAAAGCTGCTTCATTGCGATGTGAAATAGATTATCACTGACCAAATTTCTTTGAACATTTCAACTCCAAAACCCCGAAGGGGTAAAAGGATTATTGCATCATGATTATTTCCAACCTTTTTAATCAAAAAAGTATTAATATAAAACCAAATTATCTTTTAAACCCAATCAAATAAATATTTTTCATTAAATTCAATGGCCATTTTGCGTAGTAATTCGATATATTCATCTTTAAATGGAATCTTCCGGTGGTGGATTTCCTGTTTGGCGATGTATTTATATACGTTTTCGATTTGAGAATGAGAATATGAAAATGCACCAAATCCTTCCTGCCAGGAAAACTTATCTTCGATCCACTTTTGATCATTAATAAAATTTGATGAATTGTTTTTGATATCCCTTACCAGTTCAGAAATACTTATCGAAGGTTTTAAGCCGACAAAAACATGAACGTGATCAGAAACTCCGTTAACAATGATCGGTTTTTGATTTTTGCCTTTGATAATACCGGATATGTATTTAAAAACTTCATCCCGCCAGGGTTTCTGAAGCAAATTTCTCCTGCCCTTGACGGCAAAAACATACTGTATGTAGATTTGTGAAAAGGTTGCGGACATCTTAAATGATTTTAACTTTTATTCAATAAATAAATATATTAACATGGCACATCTTCGGGGTTTTTCATATGCTCGGCTGGTTTACCAATTGATACTACAATCATGGCACCCCTCCAGGGTTTTACAAGTACTTTCCTGAATTACCAATTGTTATAATCATGGCACATCTTCGGGGTTTTACTTGTACTTTCCTGTATTACCAATTGCAACAATCATGGCACATCTTCGGGGTTTTACATATGCTCGGCTGGTTTACCAATTGATACTACAATCATGGCACCCCTCCAGGGTTTTACAAGTACTTTCCTGAATTACCAATTGTTATAATCATGGCACATCTTCGGGGTTTTACTTGTACTTTCCTGTATTACCAATTGCAACAATCATGGCACATCTTCGGGGTTTTACTTGTACTTTCCTGTATTACCAATTGCAACAATCATGGCACATCTTCGGGGTTTTACTTGTACTTTCCTGAATTACCAATTGTTATAATCATGGCACATCTTCGGGGTTTTACATTTGTTTTTCATGTATTCCTAATTGCAAGCCAATCATTGAATAAGGGCCGAAAATCTTTATTCCCGGCCCTTATTCGGTGAACAACACCCTAAATCTTTTTAAAATCTACCCAGATTTCAATTTTATTACATTTTGAACTCTTTGTCAATATTATATCTTGGAGATATAATATCATCCACTACACAAATACAAAGGATCTGTATTCCGATTGTCTCTGAATAAGATGAAAATAGGTGAACTGGTCTTTCAACCAGTATTAAAACTAATACTTTTCCTAAAACCTATAATAAATACCTGCTTCCACAGTGGGCAACAATGCTATATCACCATCGACGTAATATAATGCATATCCTCCCATCACATTGATTATGGCTGTATCGTATCCTAATGAAAATCCTGGACCCACCCCGATTGAATATAAATACTCAAAATCTTCCTCGAAATCAGAGTATTCGTACTTTGTAAGGAAAAGACTGTTGGAAAGGTATCCAAAAAAACTACTGTATTCTCCTTCACGAAATTTATACAGGCCTGTTAACCCGATACTGTAAAAACTATAGGAAGGTGTAACGACAGGTAAAAACGTGGTTTGTATTCCCACTTTCTCTGGCCAATAACGATAGCTAAGCCCAACTCCCGTTGTAAATCCGCCTGCAATACCAATTTCATGTACCGGTTTTTTTTCAAATTCGCGTTCATTCTGCGCAAATACCAATGTACCGATCATCATAATAGCTAAAAATAAATTCAACTTTTTCATTTCTAAAATTTATTTGGTGAATCTTTATTTCTGTAATGCCAAAAACTGCTTCGGCATTCAGGGATTAGTCTTAATAATTAAAAAACGAAAATTAAACTGATTAATAACGCATAAAATTAAAAGTTTTTGGCAATATTTCAAAAAACGGACTTAAATGTTTCAGAATTATTAAGCTCATCAATGAATTGCTCAACTTAATAAAAATCGTTTTCGCGCATCTGAAAATTTAAATCCGTTGTTTTACTTTGTCTTATGGCTTTTCCAATTTCAATTAATATCATCTTTTTTTCCTCATCGAACTCACATTATACCCTACGGAAATCCCGAATTGGTGCGCTTTTTTAGCTGGCTTATAGAAAATATTCACCGGAAGATTAAGAGAACCGGATTTGAAGGATTTGCCGATTGCAAAGATAAAATTTGTTGTAAATTTTATATCTCCACGACTGTCGAGTCGTGTTTCATTGGTATAACCGACTGGAGTATTCACAGGCTCGGAAAGGATGAATTTGCCATTACCATCCTCATAGCCGGTAGCTTTCTTAACAATTGTCATTTGCGGACCGAATCCAAATTCCAGCCCTGTTTTACTGTTTCGTAAACCGTTCAAAATATTGAGACTTGGAATAAATAAGCTTTGATCCAAACCAACTATGACCGGGATGATCTCAAACAAAGCCTGGAAATTACCTTCATTGAGATAATTGATCTCAAACTGGTACCCAAACTGACTCAAAACGGGTATCGCATCATAACCGCCTTCACTTTTCGGAGCTCCGAATATCTCAGAAGTCTTTCCGGTAAGAATGGTGATCCCCATCCTCGGACCATTCAAATCCAGTCGCTGAACCTCAGGTGTATTGATAGAACTTTCAAATGCAAACTCCTTGGTCAATTTCGTAAAAAGATCCTGATCCAATGGCAGATCCAGCAATGACCTAACGGACAGATCCAGCATAGCCTGAACCTGATCCTTCAAATCAAGAAATTCGATGATCCTGAATTTTTCGACTTCCTGGGTCTCCATATCAAACAACCTAAGTTTTACAATCACCTTTTTGCCAAAACTTTCAACGCTACCTGTCAAAATCTGTGTTGCTTCCAAAACCCTTCCAGCTTCAGATAAACAGCTTTTACTCAGGCAATTATCCATATTGAACTGATTTTTCTCAGCCAGAGAGATCTGATCATATTTATCTACGACCAGGTATAAGTTGAGCTTTTCAATTGAATTTCTGGTAGCATCTGTCAGTTGCTCTGAGCTGTAAGGCATTTTGACACTATTGACCGAGACTACCCCGATCACTTCTTTTGTCTGTCCAAAAACCGGAGATACCCATATCATCAAGCAAAAACCCGTTAAAAGAAACATGTTGTAGTTAAATAACTTTTTCATGATAGTTTTTTTTTGTTTTTTAAAAAATAGTTGGTTTAATTCATACCGGAGAACCTTTACCAAATAATTCCCCGGGCTTAAATATTAATCTTTTGGTATCAGGCGCTCATTTGACAAATTCAGTTCATATTTTCATAATTTTTTGAATTTGATCAGCCATCTTGAATTCAACTTTGTAATGCTCATTCATTTTTACTTCTGTTATTTCCACTTTTGGAACCAAACAGTTTTCATTAAACATTCCAGTTTTTTATCCGGCTGCAAAACAGATTTTTAAACTTTGTGTTCAATTATGATACAAAATTAGAGTGGCTCCGAGACCCAATGTTGTCCAATTTGGACAATAACATATATATTTTTGTCTAATATGGACACTGGCCTCGTTGCTTTTACTGTTTTTATCGTTGATTTTTATCAGGTAGCTCTTATTTATCACCATGAAATAAACTATAAATAATTATTTATCAATTCATTATAAAATAAGCTATATTAATGACAGAAACAAAGATGAAAATGACTGGAAGAAAAGGACGAAAAAGTTAATTTTTATACTTTGTGTTAAATTATGGTAGTTATTCAGATGGTTAGATATTAAGTCTGATAGCCTTTTAGGTACTTGGGATTGAGCGAATGCATTGAGCAAAAGACATCTGATTTATTCTGTAATCAGCGGTTTTAACCCTTGGTATAAATCATTAGCTAATAGACTTAAGGCTAAAAGACAATTGAGCCAAACAATTACAGATCATTTATTAAAACTCTAAGGATTTTATCCAAAATTTTTGCTTTCAGGACAAAATCCAATTTGTAAGCTTGTTTTCTTTATTATTGTCCGGATTCCAAAAAATCTGTCTATTCTTACTTGTTTGGAATTGTTTCAGGACTTTTTTTTAAATAATATAGCGTCGCCATTATAACTTTGTTGTTTTGCCAATATAAAATCTGCAAATGAGTTTTAAATTGACTTCAAAATTTGAACCAACCGGTGATCAGCCCAAAGCGATCGAAGAACTGGTGAATGGAGTATTGAACAATAACCGCTCACAGATACTGTTGGGCGTCACCGGTTCAGGTAAAACGTTCACCATTGCCAATGTGATCGCCAGGCTCAACAGGCCTACGATCATCATCACCCACAACAAAACCCTGACTGCCCAACTCTATGCAGAATTCAAGGAGTTCTTCCCTGACAATGCTGTAGAATATTTTGTATCCTATTACGATTATTATCAGCCGGAAGCATATATCAGTGTGACTGACACTTACATCGAAAAAGATCTGAGTATCAATGAAGAAATTGATAAACTGCGTTTAAGGGCTACTTCATCTCTTTTATCTGGCAGGAGAGACATCATTGTCGTAGCCTCTGTATCCTGCATATATGGTATGGGAAATCCAGAAGATTACCAGTCGGGTATCATCACATTGTCACGAGGGCAGACGCTTGCACGAAACACTTTGTTGTACAGATTGGTAGACAGTCTCTATTCCAGATCAGAAACCGATTTTTCAAGAGGAACGTTCAGGGTTCGCGGAGATACTGTTGATATCAATTTACCTTATGTCGACTACGGCTACAGAATCATATTTTTTGGAGATGAGATCGAGCAGATCGATGTGATCGAGATCGAGTCATCCAAAAGGATCGAATCGCTCGAACATGCGATGATCTATCCCGCGAATCTTTATCTTGCACGCCGGGATCGTATGGGTGACATCATCAATGAGATCCAGGATGAAATGATGGCTCAGGTCAGGTATTTTGAGGAAGAAGGTAAGGATAATGAGGCAAAAAGGATAAGGGAAAGAACCGAATTTGACCTTGAAATGATCCGGGAATTGGGTTATTGCAGCGGAGTCGAGAATTATTCAAGATTTTTTGACAACAGAAGTCAGGGTACCAGGTCATTTACGCTGTTGGATTATTTTCCCAAAGACTATCTGATGGTCATAGATGAAAGCCATGCCACCATTCCTCAGATCAGGGGCATGTCAGGTGGTGACAGAGCCAGAAAGCTCAATCTGGTCAGCTATGGATTCAGGTTGCCTTCGGCAATGGACAACAGGCCTTTGACATTTACTGAATTCGAAAACCTGGTCAATCAGGTCATTTACATCAGTGCCACTCCGGGCGAACATGAACTGGAAGAAACAGAAGGGTTGATCGTTGAACAAATCGTACGTCCTACGGGATTGCTTGATCCACAGATCATTGTCAAACCGAGCATCAACCAGATAGATGACCTGTTGGAGGAACTTCAAAAAAGAATTGAAAAAAATGAAAGAGTGCTCGTTACGACACTCACCAAAAGAATGTCGGAAGAACTCGCCAAATTCCTGTTGAATCTGCAGATTAAATGTAAATACCTGCATTCAGAAATTGAAACGATGGAAAGGGTTGAGATCATCCGCGACCTCAGATTGGGTGTTTTCGATGTTCTGATCGGTGTAAACCTGCTCAGGGAAGGACTTGATCTTCCCGAAGTATCATTGGTTGCCATCCTGGATGCAGATAAAGAAGGCTTCCTCCGCAATGAAAAATCGTTGACACAAACGGCTGGCCGTGCAGCGAGAAACGTTAACGGAACGGTCATTTTCTACGCAGATAAATTGACGGAAAGCATGCAAAAAACCATCAGCGAGACCAATCGTAGAAGATCCATACAAAAAGCATTCAATGAAGCCCATGACATTCAGCCAACTACCATTACCAAGACACGGGAACAGATCTTGGGACAGAAAACCATTCTGGATATCCGTTCTGTCGAAGGCAAAAAAGCATATGTTGAACCGGAAATGCCTTCCAGCGCAGCAGATCCGTTGCTGTCATATATGTCTAAAGATCAGATCAGGGAACTGATCAGGCAAAATGAAGTCAAAATGAAAAAGGCAGCCAAGGAACTTGATTTCATTACGGCGGCACAATACCGGGATGAAATACAGTTGTTGAAGAAAAAACTTTAAACCAGCCATTAAAAATTGGTATTTTATAGCTTAAATTTTGCAATTTTGCAGAGAATCATTGCCATTGGATCTCCAAGATAAATTTGAAATTCAACGCTTTGGTTTTGGCATTCAGATATTTTAAATTAAAAAATTACTAAAATGAAACTTGGATATGCAGGGTTGATCGCAGGAATCCTTTTTATCTCTTCCTGTAGAAATAAAACAACAGAAGTCACAGTTGATGGTCCTATTAAAAGTTTTTACCTTGAACAAAAAGGAACAGGACTAACGGAAGGCATGGAGATGGAAATATTATCCAAAATATGGTATAATGCCAAAACCAAAAACATCGCCACTGAAATGGAATATAAAACTCAAAATGAAGGAAGTACACAAATCCATAAAAGCCTCCATATTTCCAATGAAGAAGGACTTTTCATGATCGACCTGACAAAAAACACTTTGTACAAATTACCGAAAGAAGCCAACAAGGATGAATTTACCGGATTGGATGATTACAAAGAACAGGAATTCATCACAGAACTGGAAACCAGAGGGAAAATCGTTGACCGTGAGCAATATTTAGGCAAAACCTGTATTGTCTTTGAAACGGAAGAGCCCAACGATAACAATCAGCCTGAAAAGACCAGATATTGGTTCTATAAAGGCATGCCACTAAAATTGGATTCTCCATCCAGGAAGATAGAGACCGTCCGTTTTGATGAAAATGCCCGTATTCCGGCTGACAGGTACGTGATTCCCGAAGGACTGACTTCTTTGAATTAATACGTCTATTACAAGGAGTTAAGCCAATCAGGACTTTGGATCATCCCATGATATGCGATGTTATTCTGTATATTTTTAAAAATATTTCAATTCGGAACTTCCTTATTTAGGAACTATGTTTTTGGGGCGTACCCCAAAAAAAGCCGCTTTGCGGGATGTTTGAACAAAAAAAATGGAATATCCAACAGCTGAAATGAACAACATGTTTTGGTTAGTTTTGGCTCTTAAGCGGCTTAATCTTGCACAATTTTAAAGCGATTCACGAGATATTCAACCCCTTCCGGGTTGTCTGAGATTATCACCATTACTTTAGGTTTCACCCAAAGTTATTGATATTCAACCCCTTCAGGGTTCTATAAGGCCACTGCCA
>ERZ761607.950-NODE-950-length-40340-cov-12.662455_pt1 | contig 40340 bp, 31 predicted proteins | sample MGYA00511164_ERZ761607 | MGnify/ENA primary metagenome ERZ761607 (study PRJEB28899, sample SAMN02445080) | bioreactor sludge metagenome | biome: EBPR sludge | place: Australia: Brisbane, Thorneside Wastewater Treatment Plant | collected 2011-06-22 ...
ACCCCGCCCAGGCCCAGGCCCTCGCCGACAAGCTCGACGAGCTCGTCTCCTCCCTCCACCGCCCCTGAGGCCGCGCGCCCCCGCGCAAGGGGAATGGCCGCGGCATCCGGGCACAACGCCGGATGCCGCATCAAGGTGAGGGAAGCCGTATTCGACCCCGGAGAAAAAGCAGCCGGAACGCGAGCCAAGCAGCGGCGCGAGTGGCAACCCGCGGCGTTGCGGAAAGCCGCGCACTCTCTTGCGGCAGGGGCGGGAGCGGGCGGAGCTTGTCAGTGGCGGGCAATTGGCGGAGCCGCGAGCTTTGCGAAGCGCTGGTGTTGGCTCCCACGACGTTGCAGGCCAATCACCTTCGCTTCTTGAGCAACAACCACAGCAGACCAGTTGACGCCACGATCAAGACGACGATGATGCTCCACGGAGCTGATGAAGACTGTTGCTCGCTAGGTGGCGGTGCGGATATGAATTCGGGGACCCTTTGAGGCGCTGGAGGCTGTACGATGGGCGCCGTCTTGCCTAGCTGATGTGCCTGGGAAGTTTCGTCATTCTTGACGACGGTCTTGATGTGTTGAGTAATCACTGACTGGACATCAGGCCATCCACTGAATGACATGATCTCTGCCTCTGGGTGCCAGCGTGTCACGATTTGGCCGCGAAAAGTTTTCCATACTGCCCACCGACCAAGCTCATACTTGTCCTGGCCAAATTTCCGTTCAATCGGCGCGGCCATTACCATCATCATGGTCGAGTCATACTCACCCTCCTCGCGTGTGTTGATATGCCCGGGCACTCCGCGCAGAAGCACGAATGACTTGGTGAAACTCTGGCGAACTTCGGGGGATTCCCAAATCTCAGCACCAAATTTGTGTTCGACCGCAACCCATGAATCCGGCCACTTGCCTAACTCTTGCTGATAAAGTTCTAAAAAAACCCGAACCTGCTTTATCGCAACTTGCGTGAGCGATGCCCTATTCATGAGCTTGTCAAAAGCCGCGAGTTGCCCAGGGGTTGGGTTCTCACGGTTCGACTGTGCCACCTGGGCAAAAGCAGCTAGATGAATAATCGCAAATAACCAAAACAGGGAAACGGGGTCAGTGTGCGACTGGCTGACAAAAAGTTTGCATTCATGAGGTCGGGGCACGGCTTTCTCCAAAAAGTGTTTCAGTTCTTCAGGCACCTTCCTGATCACAGGCCTGCCGTCAAGACGCCTCGAGGGCTGGCTCACATTCGCCACTGGTTCCATCCGTCAACCACTCCTGCGAGACTGCCGACTTTCAGCCCTCGTGGATGTCATCTCGTAATGATAAACACCGACAAATTAAATGCGAATACTGTGTGCCAATTTCGTTTTCCAGCGAGCGCGAATCATCTGTCAATCAGTTGCACTCTGACCACGTTTTCCTTGACTGATTTTTCCCAGTTTAGTCACAGTTTTTTTGTGAAGCACCGGGTTTGTCTAAAAAGCCGCGCCGCTTTGGGCGGAGCCGGGAGCCGGCTCACTCCGCCGCGTCTTCTTTGTTCGTGAAGCGGCTTTTCTTTTTGGGGCCTGCGGGAGCCTTGGGCCTGGCCTCGCGCGGTGGGAACTCCCATCCAAGCAGCCGCTTGTCCCCCGCATTGCAAATCAGGAAGGCTTTGAAGGGGCGGCCTTTTTTGGAGATCATGCCCTCGATGAGCGCGGTCCTGCCCTCGGTGAAGAAGAGGACGGCGTTTTCCGGGGTGATGTCCTTTTTGCAGAGCGTCTTCGGCAGCCTGGCGTTGCAGGCTTTGGGATCGGCGGCGGCGGTGCTGCAGATGTAGTTGTCGGGTGTGTCGTAGATGGCGCCGCGGCGGCCTTTCTGCGCGCAGACGGGGCAGACGGGGACGATGGGCTGGGCGCTGCCGAAGTCGAAGGGAGGGGGGGCGTCGGGGTCGTTCTGGCCGCCGGGGAAGACGAAGGCGGTTTTGCCGTCGTCCTTGATCTCGATGCCGGCGGTGAAGTCCTGGCCTTTGCGGCTGCGGAAGCCCTCGCGCGGCGGGAGGAAGCGGTTTTCGAGCAGCCCGCGCATTTCGTCGTCGTCCAGGGTGCGGCCGGCGATGATTTTATAGACGCGGACTTTGCAGTCGGGGTTTTTGCAGGTGAGGTGGTCCTCGCTCTGCTTGAAGCCGCGCTGGCCGCAGAGGCCGCAGCGGGCGTCAAAGTCGGGGAAGACTCGGTCTTTGGCGATCTTCAAATAGGCGCGGGTCTTTTCGACGACGGAGGTGGTGAGGGAGCGGATGTCGCGCATGAAGCTGGCGCGGTCGAGCTGGTTGTGCTCCATCTGGCGCAGCTTGTACTCCCACTGGCCGGTGAGTTCGGGGCTGCTGAGCGCCTCGATGCCGATCCGGCTGATCTGGTCTATGAGGGCGAGGCCTTTGGCGGTGACGACGAGGTCGCGGCCTTCGCGCTCGATGTAGCGGTCATGGATGAGGCCCTCGATGATGGCGGCGCGGGTGGCGGGCGTGCCGAGCCCGCGCTCGCTCATGGCCTCGGCTAGCTCCTCGTCGTCCACAAATTTGCCGGCGTTTTCCATGGTGGAGAGCAGGGTGGCCTCGTTGAAGCGGGCGGGCGGCTTGGTGACGAGCTCCTCGGCTTTGGCGTCAATGGTGCTGGCAGTGTCGCCGTCTTTGGCGGCGGCGATGATTTTGTCCTTGTTTTCGCCAGGCTGGCCGGTGGCTTCGGCGGCGGCTTTTTTGCCGTACACGGCGAGCCAGCCGGGCTCGATCATGATCTTGCCCTCGCTTTTGAAGGCGTCCTGCCCGACTCGGGTGACGCGGGTGGTGACCTCGAACTCGGCGGGCGGGAAGAAGACGGCGACAAAGCGGCGCGCGACCATGTCGAAGAGCTTCTGCTCGGCCTCGGGCAGCTCCTTGGGCGGGATCTGGCCGGTGGGGATGATGGCAAAGTGGTCGCTGACTTTGCTGGTGTCGAAGACGCGGCGGGTGGGCCGCACCCAGCCCTGGTCCAGGGCGGTGGCGGCGTGGGTGCCGAGCTCGTGCGGGAGGGCATCATGCTTCCGGCTGTCATGGCTGGCGAAAGTCTGGAGGGTGCCGCGCACGGTGCCGAGGTAGTCCTCGGGCAGGTAGCGGGAGTCGGTCCGCGGATAGGTGAGCACTTTGAACTTCTCATAGAGCGCCTGGGCGATCTGGAGGGTGCGGCGGGCGGAGAAGCCGAAGCGGTTGCTGGCCTCGCGCTGGAGGCTGGTGAGGTCGTAAAGCAGGGGGGAGGCTTGTTTGGCGGGCTTGGTGACCTGCTCGATCTTTCCGGGTTTGGCGATGCAGCGGTCCACGATGGCCTGAGCCTGGGCGGGGTCCCAGAGGCGCTCGGCTTTTTTGTGCTCGTCGGCCTCGTCTTTCTGGAAGTTCTCGTCGAACCAGCGTCCCTCGTAGCGCCCGGCGGGCACTTCGAAAAGGGCATGAACCTCATAATAGGTGCGCGGCACGAAGGCCTGGATCTCCAGCTCGCGCTTGGCCAGGATGGTGAGGGTGGGAGTCTGCACGCGGCCCGCGGGGGTGAGACGGAAGCCGCCGTTGCGGGAGTTCAGCGCGGTCAAAGCGCGGGTGGCGTTGATGCCGACGAGCCAGTCGGACTCGCTGCGGCACTTGGCGGCGTCGGCCAGGGGCAGCATCTCCGCGTCGCTGCGCAGCTTTTTGTAGGCGTCGAGAATGGCGCCCTGGGTCATGGACTGCATCCAGAGGCGCTGGACGGGCTTTTTGACGCCGGCGGCCTCGACGATGTAGCGGAAGATGAGCTCGCCCTCGCGCCCGGCGTCGCAGGCGTTGATGAGGCGGTCCACATCCTTGCGCTTCATGAGGCGGGAGAGGAGCTTGAAGCGGTCCGCGCTGTCCTCGATGGGCTGGAGGTCGAAGTCCTCCGGCATGATGGGCAGGTGGGTCCAGCCCCAGCCGATTTTTTTGCCGTTGGCCTCGGGCATGGCCAGCTCGATGAGATGGCCGATGGCGCTGCTGATGATGTGGGTCTCGTTCTCGAAATAGTCCTTCTCTTTTTTGAAGGGGGTCATGCCGGGAGCCTTGGCAAGAGCGCGGGCGAGGTCGCTGGCCACGCTGGGCTTTTCTGCGATGATGAGGGCCTTGGGCATGATGAAAATGGGGGGGGACGGGCGGCAATGAAGGGCACGCTTTCCAGCCCCATGTCAATCATTAGCTGCCCTGCGGGCCTGGATGGCCGGGTCACATGAAGCGAGTTCGCAGCCCGCATCCGGGCTGGCTCCCCTCATCAAGCGGGGGAATTTGCAAAAACAAGAATGGCATGATCCGCGGCAATGAAAGTGTCGAAGTTACCGCTTGCGGCATCACGGGCCGTCATCAATTCTAAAGCCCCTATGAAACATACCACCCTCCTTCTCGCCCTCGCCGCGGCTTTCACCTTCGCCTCCTGCAAAAAGGCTGAGGAAGCTCCCAAGGCCGAGGAGCCGAAGGCCGCCGAAAAGGCGCCTGAGACCAAATAAGCAGCCCGCAAGGGTTGACCCGATTCGTGGAGCGCAGGCGCCAAACGCCTGCGCTCTTTGCTTTTTAAGAATTTGCGAAGATCGTTCTTGCCAAGCGCCCGCGCTTTGGAATCCTGGCGGGTCAAACTCCCACACACCGCATGGCGGAACGATACAAAGTCTATGATCAACTCGGCGCGGGCGGGGTGGGCGCAGTGTACCGCGCCTATGACAACGAGCTGAAACGCTGGGTCGCCATCAAAAGACTGATGAGCAGCGCCGACGCCGGAGGCGACGCCAAACTGGCGGCGGAACTGCGCCGGGAGGCGGACGCGCTGGCGTCGCTGCGCAATCCGAACATCGTCACCATCTTCGATGTGAGCAGCGACGGCGAGGGCCTCTTCATGGTCATGGAGCTGCTGGAAGGAGAGGACCTGGCCGACGTGGTGGGCCGCGGCCCACTGCACTACGACGACTTCAAAGAGCTGGCCTCGCAAACACTGGAAGCCCTCCTTGCCGCCCATCAGCGCCACATCCTGCACCGCGACATCAAGCCGGAGAACATCAAGGTCGAGCGCCTGCCCGGCGGGCGGATGCAGTCGAAGATCATAGACTTCGGCCTGGCCCGCGCCGGGCTGCGCGCGCGCAAGCAGACGGAGGATGTGACGGGATCGGTGATGGGCTCGGTTTTTTACATGGCTCCCGAGCAACTCACCCGGGAACCGGTGGATGAGCGCACCGATTTGTATTCGCTGGGCGCGGTCTTTTACGAGGCGCTCTCCGGGCGCAAAGCCTTCGACGGCGACACGCTGGCGGTGGTCATAGACAAGCACCTCAATCATGACATCCTGCCACTGCATGTTGTCGCCCCTCATGTGCCGCCCTGGCTGGGGGCATGGGTGCTGCGGCTGATGGCGCTGAAGCCTGAGGACAGGCCAGTGAACGCGCAGCAGGCCATTGAGGAGTTTCGCGCCTGGGAGAAAATGGCGTCCGCTCCGCCCATGATGCCCTGGATGCCGATGGGTTACGGCTACTCGCCTCCCGTCCAGCCAGGCACTGGCCAGGTCTATCCCGGCACTGCCCCGGCTCCCGTGCAGACCGGATATGTGCAGCCGGTGCTGGAGGTCATCCCGACAGCTCAGCCCGTCGTCGAAGTGGCGGCGCGCACCAGCGCGATCACGGGCGCTGACACAGCCAGGCAGGTCGTCCGCCCCGGAGGCAACCGCAGCAGCGCGCTGGCACGCCCCGCGCAAAAATCCGCCTCGGCGGCCTGCGGGTCGCCGCCGGACAAAAAGAAACTCTTCATCGCCATTGGAGCCGGAGTGGCTGTGCTGCTGCTGGCGTTTTTCCTTTTCGGCGGCAGCAGCGGGGAAGATGACAGGCCGGACACCGCCGCCAAGAGCGCGCCAGTCCCTCCGCCATCCGCTGGCTCTTCGAAAATTCTTTTTCAACTGCCCGAATCCCGCGTCTTTCCGCCTTTGAGCGATGACATCGTGATGCATTACATCGCCACCACGGGCGTGTCCTCCGGCCGCAAAGGCAGTGATGGCAAACCCGCGCTGGTCGCCGTCAACAGCCAGGCATCCGCATGGCACGACCTCGCCGCGCGTGGCGACGACAACGTCCTGGAAACACCGGACCGCAAACCCGCGGCCGGCATCCGGCGCGTCACATGGACCACTGGGGACGGTTTCAGCGGCATCAAAGACGGGCGCAACGCGCTCAACTTCACCTCCGAAGGCGGCAAGGACGCTGTGCTGGCTTTTGAAGCACCAGGCTCCAAAGCGGCGCACATGCCATTCGGCCAGGCAGCCCGCAAGGGAGATGCCGGTCTCACCCTGGTGCTGGTCTTTCAGGCGCAGGCCGCCGCGCTACCGATGCGGGTGCTCGCGCTGGAGGCGGACAAGGACAACGCCTTGCTCCTCGGAGTGAACAGCCAGAGGCAGATCACGGCGGAATTTCGCGCCGGGGGCAGGAGTGAGACGCTTGCCGCTCCTCATCTGAATGCCACCCGGCCATGCGCCGTGCTGATCGCATGGAATGCCGACGGCACCATCCTGCTGCGCGCTCGCGAGGCGGCAGGGCGCGGTGTCAGCGTCGAAAAGAAAGGACATTCCGCGCCCGGCAAAGCTCTCAAGGGGCTGCGCATCGGCGGAGGCGAACAGGGCGCATCCACCTTCCAGGGGCTGCTTGGCGAGTTGATCGTTTATGCGTCCGCATTGAAGCAAGACCAGGCCCAACTCGTCGCCGGCAGCCAGATTCCGGGTTTTTACTTCAAGGGAACCACACCCCCAAACCTGCCCAAAGTCACGGCCCTGACCGAGCGGCTCTCCATCAAAAAACCGCGCGTGGGGCCGCGCACCGACTGGGCTGTAAACACGAGCCACTTGCCGGAGGACGCCTGGCTCGCCATTGATGGCAACACCGCCACCCGCTGGCGCACGGACACGCCCCAGAAATCCGGGCAATGGTTTCAAGTCACTCTCAAGGAGGATCGTGAAATCTCCGGCCTGGCCCTTGATGTGTCCTGCTCGCCTGACGAGCATCCACGCCGCTATGAGGTGGAGACATCGCTTGATGGCAAATCCTGGAGCCGGGCCGCCAGCGGGGATAATGACAAGCCTCTGCTGGAGATCGCCTTTCCCCAGCCGGTGAAAACGCGGCATGTCCGCGTCAAGCAGACCGGCGGCGCGCCCTCCGCGCACTGGAGCATTGCGGAGCTGGAGGTCTTCGCCAAGTGAGCGGCCGCCCCGCACAGGCTCAAAGCGGTTGCGGCAGGCTGGAATCAAGGCTTTCTTTCGCCTCATGTCATCACGGCACGATCTTCCCATGAATCTCCCCTTCGCGTTCCGTCCTGCCTTTGGCGCGCTCCTTCTCGCATTCGCGGCGCCCGCTCTGGTTTCCGCGCAAGGCGGCAAAAGCGGCGTCCAGGAATTCGACCCGCGCGCCTTTCCCGGCCAGCTCGTGGACGATGTGGTGGTGCCGGTGCCGAGCGAGGTCTTCACCGTCCTCGACAAGCTCGGCTCCCCGAACTGGCGCCAGGAAGTCCGCAAAGAGAAACCGCCCAAGACTGGCGACCGCACGCGCCTGGCGCTGCTTTTCGGCCTCACTGTGGCCGAGGGTTTTGTGGCTGTTCAGGCCGAGGACAAGGAGTCCGTCAAGGACATTGGCCGCGATGTCATAGACCTTGCCACTGCTCTCGGATTGATCAAAGCCGTGCGCCCGCACGCCCAGGCCATTCTCGATGCCGCCGACGCCGGCGACTGGGCCACCATCCGCAAGGAGTTCGACAAAACCCAGAAGACAGTGCGCGACTCCATGGAGCAAATGAAGGACAACGACCTCTCCCAATGCGTCAGCATTGGCGGCTGGCTGCGCGGCACCGCCAGCGTCACCTCGGTGGTCACCAAAAATTTCTCCGCCGACAGCGCCGAACTGCTGAACCAGCCCATGCTCGTGGAGCACTTCATCAGCCGCATTGAGCGCATGGCCAGGGACAAGAAAGACCATGACGCCATCACCGACATCGCCAAAGGCCTGCGCGGCATCCTGGGCCGCATGGAAGGGGCGGTGGACGGCTTCACCCGTGATGCCGTGCGCGAAATCGGCAAAATCTGCGAGACTTTGCTCGGCGAAATCAAGGCCGCCAAGTAAGCACGCACCCGCCTCAGGAACCCCAAGCCAAGGTCCCGACATGAATTTCCGCCTTCCAACTCTCCGCCGCGCGTGCGCGTTCATCACGCTCGCAGTTCTTCTGTTCCAGAGTCCAAGCGCGCTTGCCACCATAGACGACGCCCACAGCTTCGCCATGGAAGCCGCCATCCCTTTTGTCAAAAAGGGCTTCATCGTGCGCGAGGACTACTGGAACGGCGAGGTCAAAAGCGGCCAGCGCCTCATGGTCAAACACCAGATGTTCAAGGGCAACGAATACGCCTTCTGGCTAGGCTGCCCCGAGGATGACGCGGTTTTTGAACTGCTCGTCCTAGATGAAAAGGGAAATGAGATCAGCCTCGACTTCAACGCCAGCCAGTACTTCGCCAGCGCCCGCGTCAACCCGCCCAAGACCGGCACCTACACCGTCATTTTCTCCGTCAGCTCCAAACGCGCCAAGAGCCTCTACTGGGCGCTGGCGTATGGGTATCACTGATCCAGCAGATGCCCGTCGAGACCCTCACTTACGAGACCCCGCAGTTTCTGCAAAAGCTCATCGGGCACGATCTCGGCGGCCTGCGAGTCATCGCCGCCGGCACGGAGACGCAGATCACCTCGCGCGATGCCTGGGTGCGCATTGAAGGCGCGGACGCGGCCGCTGTGGGCGCGGCGCGCGAGGTCCTCACCCAGCTCGAAAGGCTGCGCCGCCAGGGCGGCGAGATCACATCCGCGATGATCGGCCTCGTCACGGAAAGCGTGCTCACCGGCCATGACGATGCCGCCCCCGCATCCTCCATTCTGACTTTGAAACTGGCCGGCTCCGCCAAAAAGCCGCCCGTGCTTGCCAAGACACGCGGCCAGATCGCCTATGTTCAGGCCATGCGCGACCACGAGATTGTCTTTGGCGTTGGCCCGGCCGGGACCGGCAAGACCTATCTCGCCATGGCGCAGGGACTGCATTATCTGCGGGAGAAGACCGTGCAGCGCCTCGTGCTCACCCGGCCCGCCGTCGAAGCTGGCGAGGCCCTCGGCTTTCTGCCGGGCGACCTCAAGGAGAAAATATTCCCCTACCTGCGGCCGCTTTACGACGCGCTCTATGACATGCTCGAACCCGACGAGGCCGAGCGCATGATCGAGCGCGGCGCCATCGAGATCGCCCCGCTAGCCTACATGCGCGGGCGCACGCTCAAAAACGCCTTCATCATTCTCGACGAGGCGCAGAACACCACCACCGAGCAGATGCTCATGTTTCTCACCCGCCTCGGCGAGGGGGCGCGCGCCGTTGTCACCGGAGACCCCTCCCAGGTGGACCTGCGCCGCCATGTGCGCTCCGGCCTGCGCGAGGCCGTGGAGGTGCTCCAGGGAGTCGAAGGTATGCGCTTCGTGCAGTTCCTGCCCAAGGACATCGTGCGCCTGCCGGTGGTTCAGCGCATCATCGAAGCCTACGACAGGCGCCGCGCGGGCGGCGAGTCGCGCGGCGCTGCGGACGGCGCCTGAATCCCAGCCGGACGCGCCGCGCCGCGTCTCGACGACTGTCGGGTCCCGTGATGCGGCATGCTCGACTACGCTTTCGCGGCCGGCTCCTTCGACTGGCCCTCCTTGGCGGCGGCGCGGGCGGCGGGTGTGTAGTAATAGCTGGCGTAATTGTAATAGGTGTACTCCTTCAAGTTCGAGGAGGAGCGGTTGAGGATGACACCGCCGACATTGACCTGCCGCTCATACAACGTGTCCAGCGCCTTGCCGCTGAGCCGCGCCATGGTGGAGGACATGCGCACGACGAAAAGCACCGTGTCGAGTTTCGGAGCGAAGCTGCCCGTGTCATCCGCCACCAGCACAGGCGCGCTGTCGAAGATCACATAATCGTAGTCGGCGGCCATCTCGCGGAGGACCGTCTCGGCGGTCTTTGAGAGCAGCACTTCGGATGTCTGGTCAATGACCTCGCCGCGCGCGAGCAGCTTGAGATTCGGTATGCCCGTGTCTTGAAGGGCGTCACGCCAGGAGACCTGGCCGCGCAGCACCTCGCTAAGGCCGGGGGTGTTCGGCAGCTTGAAGAGCTCGCTGACACCGCCGCGGCGCAGGTCGCAGTCGGCGAGCAGCACGCGGGCGCCGCCGAGAGCCATGGTGATGGCCAGATTGGAAGTGACGGTTGTCTTGCCCTCATTGGGCACGGCACTTGTGACAAGGATGGTTTTGGGCGGATTCCCCTGCCAGTTTTTAAACAGGATGGAGGATCTGACATTGCGAAACGCCTCCGCGTAAAGATGGCGCGTGTCGTTGGCCTGCAGCAGCGCCACATCCCCGCGCTGCTTCTGCTCCGGAATCTGGCCGAGCACGGCCTCGCCTGGGAACAAAGCCTGGAATTCCGCGAAGGAGTTCATCCGGTCGTCCAGCCGGTCAAAAAGGAGGAGGACGAGCATTCCCCCGGCGAGTCCCGCCAGCAGGCCGCCGGTCAGCGGCACGAGGAGTTTTTGCTCCTCCTGATAGACCTCGGAGGCGGGCTCCTGCACCGCGACATAGTCCGTCTGGATGTTGGTCATCTGCTGGAACTTGGTGACGGTTTCAGCCATCTGGTCGTGGGCGAGTTTCGCGGCCTTCCACTCCTCCTCCAGACGCTCGTGCTCGGCCAGCTTGGCGCCGAGTTCCAGCGCCTCCTTCTCCTTGATGGCGATCTGTTCGTCGAGCACCCGCTGACGCCGCTCCATGTCGGAAATCTGGCCCCGGAACTCCTTGAGGATCACGTCCTGGAAATCATTCAGCAGCCTTTTCGCCGACTCGATGCGCTCATCCAGCGCGACGACGGCCGGATGCTGCTCCTTGAAGGACTTGAGCAGGTTCGCGCGCTCATTGTTCAGTTTGAAGACCTCGTTGCGGACTTCGAGGTAATTCCTCTCCGCCACCGACATGCTCAAAGATGAGCGCCCGCCTTCCACTTTCGGGGTCACACCCGCCGCCTCGCCCCCCTGCGCGGCGGTCACCGCCCCCGGCGCGGCCTGGCCGCCCAGCACCGCGCGCTCGCGGTTGACCATGGCGATGTCCACATCCTCCAGAGCCAGCCGGAGCTCGTTCAGTTCGGTGATGAGCGCCTCCTTTTTTATCCTCAGAGACTGTAGAAACGCAGCCGCGTCATTGTTGCCGTTGGTCAGCAGCACCACGTTGTTCGCTTTTCGAAACGCCTCCAGCTTCTCCCCGCGGTCCTGGAGCTCCCTGCCGCGCTTGACGAAATCCTCGATGAAGGTGTTGAGCGCGCGCTCCAGCCCCTGTTCCCGGATGTTCTGCCGGAATGCGATGAACTCGTCCATCAACGCCTGGAGGAAGATTTTGGGATACTCCTGGTCCTGGCCGGTGGCGAACACGTTGAAAATGGCGGACCCGCGGTTTTGCACCACCTGGATTCTGACCTCGGAATCCTTCAAGTCGGGGTACAAGGCGCGGATGCGGGCCAGCGCGCGCTGCTTCATTTCCGGGCTCTGCACCGTGTCAATAATGGTGCCGTAAAAGTCCTGCAACTGCTCCACCCATGTGAAGTCCCCTTGTGTCGTCATCCTGCCGCCGGCGACCAGCTTGGCCACGGATTTGTACTCCTCCGGTCTGCCGGTAACGATGACTGCCGCCACGCAGACGCCGATGCTGGCAGTCAGCAAGAGAAACCACCAGCGCCTGCGGAACAGTATCTGATACCGCTGCAGCCTGGCCGAGGTCTCATGGATGCGGTTGAGCTGGTGGGACTGCGCCTGGCCTGGCAGGGCCAGCGGCTGATCCATGGAGATGGTCTGGGTGGTGTTCACAATGGGAAATGAGGGGCGGCATCAATCTCCGCCGCAAGCAGGGGGGGCTGGAAACTGCCACACAAAAAGAAAACCGCCTCCAAAAAAGACTCCGCGCCTCGCTGGCTCAGATGTTGATCTTTTTCTCGTCAACGATGATGACATCATTGTTCCGGATATAGACATCGTATTCGAGGTTCCCCTTCCTCATGATGGTGTCGAGGTTGATGATGATGGTCTTGTTTCCCTGGGGGGTCTTTCTGACCAGCTTGACCTTCTCATGATTGGCGAACTGGGCAAACCCGCCCGCGCGCAGAATGGCCTGGCTGATGGTGATGTCCTCGTCCAGCGGCAGTTCGTACTTGCCCTGCCGCAGCACCTGCCCGTAAACGGTGAAGAAATCTATTTCGGAGCTGCTGTAGCGCAGGCGGGCGTTTGGGTCGTCCTGGCGCTGCCGGTCAATCGCCACGATCACGGTCGCCTTGTTGTAGTAGCTAGCCTCAAGGCGGCGCTTGACCTCGTAGGCCAGTTGCTTGGAGGTGCGGCCCGCCGCTTTGACAAGCCCGATGTGGGGCGCGTAAACCTCACCAGTGACACCGACCGTGAGCTGGCGCGGCTCGGTGCGGTCCTCGACGATGCGCATGCTAATCGTGTCTCCGGGTTCGATGGGGCGCGAGTCATCCAGCACATCCATCGAATTGATGATGGCGGCGGAGCGGGCGATGTCTCCCGTCTGCACCGGCGCGGGCGAGGTCTGCCTGCGGTCCTCAAACTCGCGCACACCGGGATCCTGGGCGGTGAGAAAGGCGGGCAGCAGCGCGGAAAAAGCGATAAGTGGTAGGGTGCGCATGGTTTCGGATCAGAAGTTGTAGTTAAAGCCCATGATGAGCCTGTTTTGCGTGAAGTCCTGGTCATTGAACCGGCCGGGACCGGAAAGCATGTCCGTCAGGTAGTAACGGTAGCCGAAGATCAGGCTGGCCTTGTGGTTGAGGGCGTAAGTGAGATCCACATTCCAGGCATGCTGGTCGAAAGTTCCAAAATTCGCCGCGCTGCCGAGGCTGCCGAGGGCGTTGGAGCTGCCCATGCGGTCGGTGTCAGTCCGTCCGTAGTGGTAGCCGACACCTGCCGTTAGCTTCGAAGTGACCCGGTGCGAGACGTGAATATCCATGCCATACTGCAGAGTCTCCTGCGCGAAGACCCCGCCGGACATCTCAGCATCCTCCACATAGGCGCTAAGGGCGATGCGGCTGCCCTTCCAGGCGATGAAGGAGATGCCGTAGTTCAAATAATCGGCCACGACATAGTTCGAGGTGACATTGAGGGCCGCCTCCCGGCCAAAGGTCAGGCTGTGGCTGACGCGCGAGTTCAACTGGTTGCTGAGCGTGACGCTGTAGTAGAAGTCGCTCAAATCAGAGGTGTCGCCGGAAGTGAGCGGAGTTGTGCCAAGGCTCTTGAAGCCCACCTCGTCGAACTCGAAATTCTGCCAGCCGCCAGCCACGCGGATGTAGGTGCTTTTGGCCACCGGGAGCACCACAAAGGCGCCAATGTTGGAAAGCACGCCGTCGGCGTTGAACTCCTGGTCATACTGCATGTCCGTGACGCCGCCCTCCATGCCCAGAACCCAGGTTCCGGTGGGACTGAAGGTCAGCGAGGCGTGGATCGAGTCCGTGGTGCGGCTGAAATTGTCCTCATCAGTGACGCCCACCGTGCCTGTCTGCCCGCCTCCGAGCGCCTGCGAATCCGAGTGCATGAGGTTCACCGACAGTGACCATGCCGAGTTGATGCGCCAGTTGGCGGCCACACCCACATCATTTTGGAAGACCCCGAAGACCTGGTTGCGGGTCAGGGCGAAGTCATTGCGCACCGCCGGACGCACCGAAATGCGGTCATAGACGGTGAAATAGACCGGCCCTGCCTTGATGTCGAAGGCGATGGTGCTACCGGGGAGGACGTTGACGATGAAATTGCCGTCACCGTAGGGGGAGAGTTCGGGATGATTCCAATAATTGTCAAAGCCGAGCGCGGTGGAGATGGAGAGCCGGTTGTTCTGCGTCACCTGGTAGTTGGCGTCAATGTTCAGCAAGGTGGAGGTGATCACATCCGAGACCGGGTCCACACCTGAGCGGTTGACATTGTCGTTGTATTCGATGCCCTGGTAAAAACCGAAGCCTACATTGACCGGCCCCAGGCGCACATTCCTGCGCCCGGAAAGGAAGGGGTCCGAGATGTAGGTCGGGGCGAAGAAACCCGTCGGCGAGGTGTACTGCCCCGCGTAGTTGGTGTAGTCCCCCGCCGTACGGGCCGAGAAGGCGTTGCTGCCGCTCCTGATGGACGGCCGGCTCACCTCGCGCGCCGACTGGTAGTCCGTGCTGCGCTGCCCCATTTCATTTCCGGTGGCGCGGTAAATCCCGCTGTCATAGTCGTACACCACATTGCCATCCCGGGCGCCAGATGCGCTGGCCGCGCTCTCCGCCCGCTGGCGCGCGCGCAGATCGTCAAAAAACATGCCGGTCTGGCTCGGCGACACTCCGTACTGCGCCTGAACTTCGACGCAGGTTAAGGTCAAAACAGCGGCTGCCGCCATCAATCCAAAAAATGGACGACGACTCTTGGGGGGATTCAGGGTCATGGTGGGGTTTGCGAGATAGTGTGAATATCCGGTCAAAAAAATGACAATTTCGGATTTAAACGAACCCGGCCGGGATTGTCCATTCAAAACACGGCCTTTAGCAGATTCTAAAGAATGCAGAAAACCTGAGGCCGGAAGCCCCGGCAAGACCCGGAGCAACTTTCATTTAGCGCCTGCTGAAGCGTTTTGGTGAAGATTTGAGGCGCGCGCATGGCCGAAAAACCATTCGCGCACCCGGCATCGTCCGCTATCCTCGCCGCCCTTATGCTCCAAGCTGGAATCGTCGGCCTGCCCAATGTGGGCAAATCCACCCTCTTCAACGCTGTCACACGCACCCGCAAGGCGGAGGCGGCCAACTACCCCTTTTGCACCATCGAACCCAACCAGGGAGTCGTCATCGTGCCGGACGAGCGCCTGGCCGTGCTCTCGAAGCTCAGCGGCTCGCAAAAGCTGGTGCCGGCGGCCATTGAGTTTGTGGACATCGCCGGCCTCGTCAAAGGCGCCAGCCAGGGCGAGGGCCTCGGCAATAAATTCCTCAGCCACATCCGCGAGGTGGACGCCATCGTCCATGTGGTGCGCTGCTTCGAGAGCGGCGACATTACCCATGTGGACGGCAGCGTGGACCCGGTCCGCGACATTGAGGTCATTAACACCGAGCTCATCCTCGCCGACCTCGAGGCAGTCACCCGGCGCAAGGAGCGCTGCGAAAAAAAAGCCAAGAGCGGCGACAAGGAGTCCAAAGCCGAACTCGCCCTTTGCGAGAAGCTCCTGCCTCACCTCGACGCCATGAAGCCCGCGCTCACCGCCGATCTCAGTGATGACGAGCGCAAGCTCATGAAATCCTTTTTCCTCCTCAGCGGCAAACCCTGCATTTACGCCTGCAATGTGGCCGAGGCCGACCTCGCCTCCGCCTCCAAGGAGCCGGACAAGCACCCGCTCGTCTCAAAGGTGCGCGAATATGCCAGCCACGCCCACGCCGCCAGCGCCTGCGTGGTCAGCGCCGCCATCGAAAACGAACTTGTGGATCTTCCCGATGAGGACGCCAGCGCCTATTTAGCCGACCTCGGCGTGGAAGACAGCGGCGTGAACCAGCTCATCAAAAGCGTGTACTCCCTGCTCGGCCTCCAGACTTACCTGACCACGGGCGAGAAGGAGACCCGGGCCTGGACAATCACCAAAGGCATGAAGGCTCCGCAGGCCGCCGGCGTCATTCATGGCGATTTCGAGCGCGGCTTCATTGCCGCCCAGATCGTGAGTTTTGAAGACCTCGTGGCCTGCGGCTCCGAAGCCAAAGCCCGCGAGGCCGGCAAGCTGCGCATCGAAGGCAAGGAATATGTGATGCGCGACGGCGACGTGGTGGAGTGGCGCTTCAACGTGTGATCCGGGCGCGCCTTGCCAGATCAAAAAAAGCCCGTGTCCCTTCCGGGAACACGGGCTCGTGAAATCAGCCTCCAAGGATCAGTCGGCGTCCGCTTCCTCGCTTTCGGGAGACTCGGCACCCTCGGCGGCGCTCACATTGAGTTTGACCACGCAGGAGACTTCGGCGTGCAGTTTGACGGGCACTTCGAAGGCGCCGGTGCTTTTGATGGGCTTGTCCAGCTCGATCTGGTGGCGGTCCAGTTCGATCTTGGCGCTTTCAGCGATCGCCCTGGCAATGTCAATGGTGGTGATGGAGCCGAAGGCCTTGCCGCCCTGTCCGGTCTGGAGAGTGAGCTTGAGCTTCAGTTTCTTGAGCTTGGCGGCGACTTTTTCAGCCTCTTGCAACTCCTTCGCCTCGCGCTCCGCGCGGACCGCTTTGAGGCGGTTCAAATGACGGAGGTTGCCGGGGGTGGCATCGTAGGCCTTGCCCTGGGGGACGAGGAAATTGCGGGCGAAGCCGCGCTTCACCTTCACCACGTCCGCTTCTGCGCCGAGGCCTTTGATGTGCTCTTTGAGGATGACTTGTGCGTGTGCCATAAATGGGATTCCTTTGCCAGGAAGGGGGCGCGAGGCTACACGGCACGCCCCGCCTGTCAAATGCTGCCTTGCGGTCTTTTTTGTCATCCCCGTGCTCACAAAGCCCGGTCCCGGCGCCCGACAGTCGCGCGTGCCACAGCTTTCATGAATGCCAGACATCCTGGAGGCCTTTTTCACCTTGCACCCCGCCGCGCTCCGCGCCATCTCAGATGAACCTGCCCGTCACCGCCTTGGCTGCCACCGACTCCGACCGTACACTCGTCGCCATACCTGCCCGCTGGGGATCCACACGCTTCCCAGGCAAGCCGCTCCACCTCATCGCCGGCAAGCCGCTTGTGCAGCATGTCTGGGAGCGCTGTCAGCAGTGCCGGAATGTGGACGAAGTGATCATCGCCACGGATGACACGCGCATTGCCGAGGCGGCGGCATCCTTTGGCGCGAAATGCGCGCTCACCGCGCCGGACCACCCCAGCGGCACCGACCGCATCGCGGAAGCTGCGCGCGCCTTCCCGGACCACCGCGTCATCATCAATGTGCAGGGGGACGAGCCATTGATCTCCCCCGCGCTCATAGACGAGCTGGCCACCGTGCTGGTGAACGAGCCTCAAGTGCGCATGATCACCGCCGCCGCGCCCGTTCTCGACCCGGCGCACATCACCGATCCGAACATCGTGAAGGTGGTCTTCGACACGCATGGAGACTCGCTTTATTTCTCCCGCTCGCCGCTGCCCTTCATTCGCGACGCCTCCGCCGGCGCCCGGCATTACCGCCACCTGGGCATCTACGGCTTCCAGCGCGGTTTTTTGTTTCAATTCGTTGCCTGGCCGCCCTCCAGGCTGGAGCGCGCCGAAGCCCTCGAACAGCTTCGCGCCTTGGAAAACGGCGTCCGCCTGCGCGTCGTCCTCACCGATGAAATCTCCCCCGGCGTGGACACGCCCGAGCAGGCTGCGGCGGTCGAGAGGCAGCTCGCCTCAGCCGTGCTCTGATTCCGCGTTCAAGACTCCATCCCCCACTCATTATGAAATACATCTTCGTCACCGGCGGCGTCGTTTCCTCCCTCGGCAAAGGACTCGCCGCGTCCGCTCTGGGCACTCTGCTGGAACTGCGCGGCCTCCGCGTGATCATGCAGAAGTTCGACCCGTATCTGAACATTGACCCCGGCACCATGAACCCCTACGAGCATGGCGAAGTCTATGTGCTCGACGACGGCGCCGAGACCGATCTCGACCTGGGGCATTACGAGCGTTTCACCCACACCAACCTCTCCCGGCTCAACAACCTCACCAGCGGCCAGGTCTATATGAGCGTGCTCGAGAAAGAGCGCGCGGGAGCCTACGAGGGCCGCACCGTGCAGGTCATCCCGCACGTCACCAACGAAATCAAGGACCGCATCCGCGAGGTCGCCAAAAACATGCCGGGTGACATCATCATCACCGAGATCGGCGGCACGGTGGGCGACATCGAGGGCCTGCCGTTCCTGGAGGCCATCCGCCAGTTCGCCATCGAGGCGGGCCAGGGCAATGTGCTCTTCATCCACGCCACGCTCGTGCCCTATATCAAGGCCGCGCAGGAGCTCAAGACCAAGCCCACCCAGCAGTCGCTGGCCAAGCTGCGCGAGATCGGCATCGCCCCGCAGATCATCCTCTGCCGCACCGAGCACCCGCTGGACCTGGATGTGCGCGAAAAAATCTCCCTTTTCGGAAACGTGCCGATCGAGGATGTGATCGAGGTGCGGGACGTGAAGCACAGCATTTACGAGGTGCCGCTCAAGCTGCACGAGCAGCGTTTTGACGACCGTGTCTGCAAGGTGCTGCATATCGAGTCCCCCCAGCCCGACCTCTCCAAGTGGCGGCACTTTGTCCAGCGCATCATCCACCCCACGCACCACGTCCGCATAGGCGTTGTCGGAAAGTACATCGAGCTTCAAGACGCCTACAAAAGCATCTACGAGTCCCTCACCCACGCCGGCGCCGCCAGCGATTGCAAGGTGGACATCGTGAAGGTGGATGCCGAGGCCATTGAGAAAGGCGGCCCGGACCTTTATCTCAACGGACTCCAGGGCATCCTGATTCCCGGCGGTTTCGGCGACCGGGGCACGGAGGGCAAGATCGCCGCCGCCGGCTACGCGCGCCAGCATGGCATACCGTTTTTCGGCATTTGCCTTGGCATGCAGATCGCCGTCATCGAGTTCGCGCGCAATGTTTGCGGACTGGCGCAGGCGAGCAGCACCGAGTTTGACAAGGGCACGCCGCACCCCGTCATCAGCATGATGGAGGAGCAGAAAAAAATCCGCCATCTGGGCGGCACGATGCGCCTGGGCAACTGGGTCACGCGGCTCGTGCCGGGCAGCAAGGCGCACGCGCTGTATCAAAGCGACACCATCGAGGAGCGGCACCGCCACCGTTACGAGGTCAATGAGGACTACAAGGACACCCTCGAATCACGCGGCATGATCATCAGCGGCGTCTCAGCCAAGGGCGATCTCGCCGAAATGGTGGAGCTGCCCGCCCATCCCTATTTTGTGGCCTGCCAGTTCCATCCGGAATTCCTCAGCAAGCCGAACCATCCGCATCCGCTTTTTCACGGCTTCGTCCAGGCCGCCATGAAGCACCGCATCGTGCCTGAGCCGCACTGCTGAGGCAAAGGCGCTCCGGGCCTGCCCAGCGAGCGCTCAAGCGGCAGGCAACTGGTCGAGGCAAATTTGGGACCACGTCTCCAATTCGTCGCGCCTGGAGCGCAGTTCGTCGAGAGTCATGAAGCGCGGATCGTGAATGGCGTCCTCGTTGGAGGCCACATCGTCATTGTCCAGGTCAAAGAGATGCACCACGCCGAGATGGACGCTGCCCACCTCGCTGCTGTCGTCATTAATGAGGCCGATCACGCGCTGGCTGCGGGCGCCGGTGAGCACGAGCTCCTCGGCCAGCTCGCGCTCCAGGCTGTTGAAATACATTGTCATGCCCATGCCGTCGCAGGACTGGTCCACAGGGTTGATATGACCGCCGACACCGAGGCTGCGCCGTGCCACAAGACGTTTCTCCCCGGAGCTGCCGCCGCGCTGGTAGCAGAGGTAGCGCCCGGCGTGGTGGAAGATGGAATAAGGGATCAACTGCTTGTGCGAGGGGTCCGTCTCGGCGGCGGGACGCTCCATGAAAAAATTCGCGCCGGGCGCGAGCATGGCCTGCAAAAATCGGTCCGCGTCCGGCTGGAAGCCCTGAAAAGTGCCGAGGCTGTCGAAGAGTGCGCGGGGGATGACGAGGACGTGTTCCATGATGGCGACCAGATTGGGCGGCTGACGTACAAGGTCAACGACGGAGGCTCATGGCATGAACGGCCCTCAAGTTTCAGTGGACAAGACTCGGGCGCGGCGTTTTGCGTCCGTGCATGACTCCAGACTCCCCAGTGCTGCGCGTGAACGAAGGCGATGACCTCATCGTGGCGCTCCGAGACCTCAAAGCCGGCAGCGTGGTGACGCTCGGCGGCGAATGCTGGACGCTGCGCGAGGATGTGCCCGCGAAACACAAATTCGCCGCGCGCGACTTTGCGGCGGGCGAGCGGGCGCGCATGTATGGCGTGGTGGTGGGAAAGACCACGCAGACGGTGCCGGCCGGCGCTCTGCTGCGCACGAGTAATCTGGCGCACGACGCGGCGGCCTTTGCCGGCAAGCAGCGGGACGCGGCCTGGACAGCGCCGGACGTGTCCAAGTGGCAGGATCGGGTATTCCAGGGGTATAGACGCGGCGCCGGATTAGCCGGCACCGCGAACCACTGGCTGGTCATCCCGTTGGTGTTTTGCGAGAACCGCAACTTAGCGGTCATGCGCGAGGCATTGACCCGGGCGCTGGGCTACGCGCATGGCAGCGCTTACGAGCGCTACGCCGCGCATCTGGCGGAGGCGCGTCATCGGGGCGTGCCCGCGACGCTCGGCCTCGATGACTGCTTCGGCGCGGAATCCACGCCGCTCTTTGCCAATGTGGACGGGGTGAAATTTCTCGAACACGGCCTGGGCTGCGGAGGCACGCGCCAGGATGCGGAGGCGCTCTGCCGTCTGCTGGCGGGTTACATCGCGCATCCGAATGTGGCAGGCGCCACGGTGCTCAGCCTAGGCTGCCAGCACGCCCAGGCGAGCCTGCTGGAGTCGGCCCTGGCAGAGCTTCATCCAGGCCATGACCGTCCGCTGCAAATCTTCGAGCAGCAAAAAAGCGCCTCGGAGCGCGACATGCTCGGCCGGGCCATCCAGTCGGTGATCTCAGGCGTGGCGAAAGCCTCGGAGCAAACACGGGAATCCTGCCCGGTCTCGGATCTCGTGCTGGGTGTGGAATGCGGGGGCTCCGACGGTTTTTCGGGCATCTCCGCCAATCCAGTCATCGGCCGCGCCGCCGATCTGCTGGCGGCCTGCGGCGGCACGCCGGTGCTCGCGGAATTCCCGGAACTGTGCGGCGTGGAACAGGAACTCTGCGACCGCTGCGCCAGCCCGGAATTGGCGGAGAAATTCACCCGCCTCATGCGCGCTTACGAAGCTGCGGCACGCGCCTGCGGATCAGGTTTCGAAGCGAATCCATCGCCAGGAAACATTCGGGACGGCCTCATCACCGACGCCATGAAATCCGCCGGAGCCGCCAAAAAAGGCGGCACGGCACCCATCGTGGATGTGCTCGACTACGGCGAGCCGGTGCGCAGACGGGGCGGCTTGAATCTTTGCTGCACACCGGGAAACGATGTCGAGTCCACCACGGCTCTGGCCGGAGCGGGCTGCAATCTCATCGTCTTCTCCACCGGCCTTGGCACACCCACGGGCAATCCCGTCTGCCCGACTCTGAAAGTCGCCACCAACACCGGACTGATGCGCAAAATGCCGGACATTTTGGATTTCGACGCGGGGCCCGTCATCACAGGTGAAAGCACCCTGGAAGATCTCGGTGAGAGACTTTTCGAAGCATGTCTGGCGGTGGCGTCGGGGACATTGCAGCCGAAAGCTGTCGCCCTTGGGCAAGACGACTTCCTGCCCTGGAAGCGCGGCGTGTCCTTGTAAATCCGCAGGCTTTAATTGCATTCTTACGAACAGTAAATGAAATTTATTTAATTTATCTAAATATCTAGTTGGCTTTAAACGTTTGAGAGTTACTCGTTGCCTAACCTCTTATGACACGTCCTGCCGAACCCTTGCTCTATCTGGCGGAGCCTGCTCCTGCGGTCCGCAAGTCTCCCGGGGTGGTGAAAATTTCCCTTTTCGACCACTTTGTTCACTTCACCATTTTTCTTTTCCTGGTGGGCGGTAGCGCCCTGCTGCTGGATCAGGCTTCCGCCCGAGCGACGGGACATGAGGCCCAGGCCGGGCACTGGTTCGCCCACGGCTGGGCCGCCCTGTCCACATTCGGGTCTCTTTTTGGCAAATACACCGCCCTGTTTGGTGCCAGCCTGGTCAGCACGGCGCTGATGGTGGCCATGGTCCAGTCACTGAGGCTGCTGGATGTCATGCATTGCCGCAACGTCGCGGCGGCGCTCCGTGAGAAACCCGGCGGTGGAACCCAGGTCACACGCGCCATGGCGCGCGACGGCGGATATTACATGCTCGCACCGGTCTTTGAGTGACCAGAGATGGTACCCAGGGAGGGATTCGAACCCACGACCAATTGGTTAAGAGCCAACTGCTCTACCACTGAGCTACCTGGGCAAAAATTGACTTCCATCAGATGGTACGCGGGGAGGGGATCGAACCCTCGACCAATTGGTTAAAAGCCAACTGCTCTACCGCTGAGCTACCCGCGCGGATGGGGCGCATTACCTAGCGCGGAAGGTCCTCCACGCAAGTTTCATTTTCCACGCGCGGGCATTTTTCATCCCGCTTCGCGAAGCCTGCTGCGGGCTGGATTCCAGCCGTGGCGGCGCCCGGGTTGCAAGCGACGGCGCGCCGCCTAGAGTCGGAGTCATGAACACATGGACTCCGCCCAACCCGGTGAACCTGGCCGACCTCGGCTTCATGGACGCCCGCTCGAAACTCATCGACCTTGCCGCCTTTCTTGACCGGGTGCAGCGCGCCGGGCAGGATGACGACTTCCGCGTCCAGGCGCTGAAGAAAGCCGCCGGATTGCTTTCCCTCGACCAGCCGACCCGTGCCCGCGAGGTGCTGCTGAGCTTCAGCGATCCCGGCGCCGAACCCGTGGAAAAGGCCGCCATGCAGGGCGCGCTGGGAGCCTTCAAAGTCTGACACGCCATGAACTACATCGAACCCCACGGACACATGGTCAGCCGCACCACGGACGACTATGAGCGCATGGCGCTGGCCGGCTGCCGCGCGATCTGCGAACCCGCGTTCTGGGCCGGCTTCGACCGCGCGTCGGCGCAAGGCTTTTACGACTACTTCCGCCAGATCACCGAGTATGAGCCGAAGCGCGCGGCGAAGTTCGGCGTCGCCCATTACTGCTGGCTGTGCATCAATCCAAAGGAGGCGGAGGATTTGAAGCTGGCGGAGGAGGTCATCGGGATCATCCCGGAGTTCCTCGGCAAGCCGGGCGTGCTCGGCATCGGCGAGATCGGCCTGAACAAAAACAGCCGCAACGAGCTGCGCATCTTCGAACGCCATCTTCAGGTGGCCCAGGACCACGGCCAGCTCGTGCTCGTTCACACCCCGCACCTGGAAGACAAGCTCAAGGGCACCCGCCTGATCGTGGAAGCGCTGAAAAACTTTCCCGCCATCCGGCCAGAGCGCGTCATCATTGACCATGTGGAGGAGCATACCATTGACCATGTGCTCGACCACGGCTTCTGGGCCGGCATCACTCTTTACCCGGAGAGCAAATGCACCCCGCACCGCGCCATTGACATGCTGGAGCAGCGCAAAGCCGCGCGCATCTGGATGAACAGCGCCTGCGACTGGGGTGTGAGCGACCCGCTGGCCGTGCCGAAGACCATGCAGGCCATGCGCCAGCGCGGCTGGAGCCGGGAGATGATCCAGCGTGTGGCCTGGGAGAACCCGGTGGCTTTCATGAGGCAGTGCCCCAAGTTTCAACCTCCCGCATGAGGCTGCCCCCGGCCTCTCCCGCCCATGACCCGCGCCCTCTCCTACCGCGACTTCTCCATCGGTCTGGCGCTGCTTGGCGTCACCGCGTTCTTCGCCGTTGTAGAGCCGAAGTTTGTGGACTCGCGGAATCTCTCCCTGCTCATGACCGAGCTGTCCATCACCGCCACTCTGGCGATGGGCATGCTGCTGGTCATCCTGCCGGGGCATATTGACCTCTCTGTCGGCAGCGGGCTGGCCCTGCTCAGCGGCATCGCCACCGTGCTGACCGCGCGCGCAGGACTGCCCTCGCCCGTGGCGCTGGGCATCGCCTTTGCCGCCGGCCTGCTGGTCTGGTGGGCCAAAGGCTGGCTGATCGTGCGCGAGCGCATCCCCGCCTTCATCGTCACACTGGCCGGCCTGCTCATGTTTCGCGGCCTGTTCTGGCTGGTCATTCAGAATCAAACCATCCCCGTTGTGCCGGGCGGCCAGACAAATCTCTACTCCCTGCTCAGCACCTGGTATCTGCCGCCGCCTCTCGGCTGGGCGTTTGCCGCCCTGATCATCGCCGCGCTCGGCTTCTGCGCCTGGCGCGGGCGCGCCTCGGCGCGGGCGGCGGGATTCGCTGTGCCGGACGCGGAGACATCCTTTCTGCGCTTTTTCATCGGCGCGCAGGCGGTGCTGCTCTTCGTCATCATCACCAGCCAGTTTCGCGGCGTGCCGCTGCCCGCGCTCATCTTCGGCGCGGTGGCCTGCGCGGTCTGGGTGCTGACGCGCCACACCGCCTTTGGCCGGCATCTTTACGCCATCGGCGGAAATCCAGAGGCTGCCTTTGTCTCCGGCGTGCCGGTGCGGCGCGTCGTCGTCGGCGCGTTCGCGCTCATGGGCGGCATCGTGGCTGTCACCGGCTTCATGCTCACCTCCTACACTGGAAACTCCACTCCCGACCTCGGCGAGTGGATGGAGCTCGACGCCGTGGCCGCCTGCGTCATCGGGGGGGTCAGCCTGCGCGGCGGGCGCGGCAGTGTCATCGGCGTCATTTTCGGCGCGCTCATCATGGCCGTGCTGCTCAACGGCATGACCCTGATGTCCGTGACCCCGGAGCACAAGCTCGTCGTGCGCGGCCTCGTCCTGCTCGGCGCGGTGTGGCTGGATGTGCGCATGAACCGGGCGTGAAAGCGCCGCGCCCGGGCAAGGGCGGACGCCGCTCACTGGGAGAGCGAACCCTGCGTGCCCGACGCAGTGCCGGTCTTGCCCTCCATGCCCTGCGAAGCCCAGGTGAAGACCTCCCTGCCCTCATGCTTGAAGCTGATGGTCATTCCGGCGAGCGCGTCCTTTTGCCGCGCTCGCGAGCCGTCCGTGTAATAGTAGCCGCCCTCAAGCTGGACGCTGTTCAGCTTCACCTCCCCGGTGGGCAGGACCAACTCCTCATTGCCGCGGATTTTAGGAATGGTGACACTGCCGTTGCTGCGGCGCAGCACAGGCTTGCCCATGTCCATCTGATTGTAAAAGACCGAGTAGTCCAGCTTCACATTTTCCAAAGTCTGGCCGGAGCGGTTGGCCACCTTCATCTTGCACACCCAGGTCTCGGTGGTGATGGTTTCACTGCCGCGCTTGGCTTTCATGCTGTCCGTCTTCTCCTTGGTATAGCTGGCCTGGAAGCTGTAGTTGATTTTCACCGGATTCTGCTTCCGCCACGCGGCGATGAATTTCTGATCCTCCAGGCTGAAGCGGCTCAAAGGCGTGGCCAGAGTCTGGCCGGCGGCCAGCTTCAACGTCACATCTTCCGCAGTCGCCGCCACGATTTCCGCGTCCACGCTGCGGCCGTCGGAACTGGTGAAGGTGCGGATTTCTGAATAGGCGGTGCCAAGCAAGGCAGCCAGGCAGGTGATGAGAGCAAGTGCGCGGAATGGTCGAATCTTCATGAGCTTCATCAAGTAATTCACCTGACTCATCTCCAAAAATGTCACCTCTGTCAACCCCATCGTTTCACGGATGCGCCATGAGCCATGCCAGCCGCTGACGTCAGCCCGGCCTTGCGGGTGCGTGATCGTGGTCTAGCATTTTTTTCGCCCTCATATTTTGACATCCCATTCCGACGACACCCTCTGGACCCGCCTCTTTTGGCGGGGGCTCGCCGCAGTCTTCGCCTTCCGCCTGGCCTTCATGCTCTTCTTCTGCCAGCAGGCGGACCTGCTCGGAGACGAGGCGTATTACTGGGACTGGGGGCGCCAGCCGGACTGGGGTTATTTTAGCAAACCGCCGATGATCGGCTGGCTCATGGGCCTCGCGGGCTGGCTCACCGGCAATGCCGAGTGGGGCATCCGCCTCGCGCCGCTGCTGCTGAGCACGGGCACGCTCGCCGCCGTCTTCTCGCTTGCGCGCGATCTCTACGGCGCGCGTGCCGCCTGCCTGGCCGCGCTGCTCATCGTGCTCACGCCGGGCAATGCCGGGCTGAACCTTTTTTTCACCATAGACGCCCCGCTGCTGCTGGCCTGGTCGCTCGCCATGCTGGCGCTCTGGCGCGCGGCGGAGGAGGCAAAGCCCGCCTGGTGGCTCGTGCTGGCGCTCGCGCTTGGCTTTGGCGTTCTGAGCAAGCAGATGATGCTCGTCTTTCCCGCGCTGGCGCTGGTTTTCAGCGCGGTTTCCAAAGACAGCCGCCCCATGCTCGCCCGCCCAGGCTTCTGGCTCGCAGCTCTCGCCGGCATGGCCTTCATCACCCCCGTGCTGATGTGGAACGCGCGCCACGAGTGGGTCACCCTGGAGCACACGAGGCACCACTTCGACACGGAGAGCCTCGGCATGGGCAAATGGCTCGGGCGCACCCTCGAGTTCCCCGCCGTGCAGGCGCTGGTCTACACGCCCGTCACCTTCGCCACGCTCATTTTTGCGGCCTGGCTGTCTCTGAAAAACTGGCGCGCCCTCGGCAGCCGGGAGCGCTACCTGCTGGTCTTCTCCGTGCTGCCGCTGCTTGGCTTCCTGCTGCTGTCCCTGCGCCAGCGCATCAACCCGAACTGGCCCGCTGTCTTTTATGTCCCACTCTTCATCCTCGCCGCCGCCTGGCTGGAGGGGCGTCTGCCATTCCCCCCGCGCTCCGCGTGGAAAAAGTGGAGCCTGCGTGTCGCCGGCAGCGTCACCGCCTTGCTTCACCTCGCACTGCTTGTCATCTTCCTCACCGATCTCAAAGGCCACAAGAAACTCGTCGAGATGCAGGGCTGGCACGAGACCGGCAGTCAGGCGGGCGCTTTCCTCGATGACATCCCGAACCCGAGGCGCGCTTTCGTGCTCGTGGCCGGCTACCGGTATGACGCCGCCCAGCTCGCCTTCCACATGCCGCAGCAGCCGCGCGTCTATCGCTGGAGCAAGACCGCCGATGTGGAGTCCCAATACGAGGTCTGGCCCGGCCCCGAGGAGCGCCTCGGGGACGACGCCCTCATTTTCCAGCCCGGCAAGGAAGCCCCCGCCGAACTCAAAGCGCCCCTCCGCGCCTGCTTCGAGAATGCCGAGCGCCTCGGACGCATCGAGACTCCTCTCGGCGGCGGGCATGTCCGTTATTTTGACGTTTTTCTCGCCAGGAACCTTTTGACTTGGACCAGGGCGGGCGGCATGACCTCCGCACCATGATGGACTGGGATCTGCATCTGCTGCGAAAGATCAACCAGGACTGGACGCACCCGGTCCTGGACTGGCTCATGCCCGCCGTCTCCTGCATTCAAGCCTGGGTGCCCCTGCTCATTCTCCTCGTCATCGCCATTTTATGGCGCGGCGGCGCGCGCGCCCGGCTCATGCTCCTGTGCGTCGGCGTCGCCGTCGGCACCGGCGACGGCATCGTGGGCAACGTGCTCAAAAAACACACCGGCCAGGTCCGTCCGCGCGACGCCCGGGAGGAAGTTGTCGTGCGCGATCTCGGCAAGGCTCCCCAGCCCGAGTTCCGCCGCCTGTTCCTTCCGCCTGTCCAGAAGCCCGGCGTCAGGAAGGCCAGCCCCGACCGCAAATCCTTCCCCAGCAGCCACACGGTGAACATGTTCGCCCTCGCCACCGTCGTCGCCCTCTTTTACCGGCGCTGGGGCATCCTGGCCTTCATGTTCGCCGCCGCCGTCGCCTGGTCCCGCGTCTATGTAGGCGCGCACTGGCCCAGCGATGTCATTCCCTCAACCGGCATCGGCATCCTGCTCGGCTGGGGAGCCGTGCGTCTCGCCGGCTGGGCCGCCGCAAAGCTCGCCGCGCGCCATCAAATGACGGCCGCCTCATTGGCCTCGAAAAAAAGCCCCCACTCCGCGCTTGCCACAGCCACGGCGGATTGAATAGGCTCGCCGGAGATGAAAAACCTCCGCGCCGCCTTCCTCCTCTCCATGCTTGCCGCTGCCGCCCTTCACGCAGCTCCGCCGAACATCATCTTCATCCTCGTGGATGACATGGGCTACGGCGACCTCGGCTGCACCGGCGCCAAAGACATCCGCACCCCGCACATAGACCGCCTCGCCGCCGAGGGCGTGAAGTTCACCGACTTCTACTCCAACGCCCCCGTCTGCACCCCCACCCGCGTCGGTTTCATGACCGGGCGCTGGCAGCAGCGCACCGGCATCGAGTTCGCCTTCGGCTACCAGGTCGAGCAATGGCGCAAAGTCGGCGGAGAATGGGTGCCCGAGCCCGACGTTCACGGCCTCGGCCTGCCCGCCGGCGAGACCACCATCGCACAGCGCCTCAAGACCGCCGGCTACACCACCGGCGCCTTCGGCAAATGGCACCTCGGCCACAAGGACGAGTACAACCCCCTCCACCGCGGCTTTGACGAATACTTCGGCGAGCTGCTCGGCCACGCCGACTTTTACCGCCACACCTACTTCGACGGCACCCACGCCCTGCGGGACGGACTCCAGCCCGTGCAAATGGAGGGTTACTTCACCGACCTCGTCAACGAGCGCGCCGCCCGCTTCATCCGCCAGCACGGCGGCAGGGGCAAAAAGCCCTTCTTTCTCTATGTCCCCCACCTCGCCGTCCACGCCCCCTTCCAGCCGCCGGACGCGCCCCAGACCCCCATGGTCACCAAGGCAAACATGCTCACCGGTTCCCGCGCCATCTACCAAGCCATGCTCGAGCGCGTGGACGACGGCGTCGGCATGATCCTCGCCGAACTCGAAGCGCGCGGCATCGCCGACGACACCCTCATCGTCTTCTCCAGCGACAACGGCGGCGAGCGCTGGGCCAGCAACGCCCCCTTCTTCCACCACAAAGCCACCCTCTGGGAGGGCGGCATCCGCGTCCCCTGCCTCATGCGCTGGCCCGCCCGCCTGCCCAAAGCCGCCACCTGCGCCGCCCCCGCCATCACAATGGACCTGCACGCCACCTTCCTCAAAGCCGCCGGCCAGCCCCTGCCCGGGGACAAACCGCTCGACGGCGTGGACCTCCTCCCCCTCGCCCTCGGCCAGGCCCCCGCGCCCGATCGCTCCCTCTGCTGGCGCATGGACCGCAGCAACCGCAAGATGAAAGCCATCCGCCACGGCCGGTGGAAATACATCAACGACGGCAACACCATGGACCTGCTTTTTGATCTCAAAGACGACCCTGGAGAGCGCGTCAACCTCGGCTACCAGCACCCCGAAATCGTCACCGGCCTCAAAGCCCGCCTCGCCCGCTGGGAGGCCGAAATGGACGCCACTGAAAAAGAGATCAAAGTCCGCTGAAATCCTCCTGGAGCGGCATTTCCTGCTGAATGGGGAGGACTGGCGCTCGTTATGCTCATCGAAAACCCCATGTCACAGCCCGCCCCCCCCGAATTATCCTTCGCCTCAGTCGCGCGGCGCGTTACAGCCTGGGTCGTGCTGCGCCGCTGGGTCGCCAGCATGAACACCACACTCTGGCCGGCGACGGCGCTCACCTGCGCTCTGGCCCTGGGCGCCATGTCAGGCATCGGCGGTAGCATCACCTTATTAAAGGCGGCCCCCTTCCTCTGGCTCGCCGGCGCGCTGGCCTGGGCCGCGTGGCGCAGGCCGGGAGCCTACAGCGCGCTCGCCCTCTGGGACGAGTCCGCAGGCCGGCGGGAGGCATTCGCCGCCGCCTGGTGGTTCGAGCAAAAAGGCGGCGCGCTCAACGCCGCCGCTCGCGCCCACCTCGACACCCAGCGCACCCGCATCCCCCAGGCCCTGCCCCGCCTCATGCGCGAGCTGCCCCTGCGCCCCGCCCGCTGGCTCTGGCTGCCGCTCGTGCTCGCGCTCGCCGGCGGCCTCGCCGGGAAGCGCTACGGAGAGGATGCCTCCGCAGACAACGCGCTCGACGCGGCCATGAGCGAGGCCGCGCGCCGCGAAGCCGAAAAACTCGCCCGCTCCGAGTGGGAGAAGAAAAACCTGGAGGGTCTCGACGCCGGGGAAAAAGAAGCGCTCGAAAACCTCAAACAAAAACTCCAGGACACCGCCCATGAACTCCAGAGCGGTGCCGGCAAAAGCGCGCGCGAAGTCATGAGCGAGCTGGAGCGCCGCGCCCGGGAGGCCGAGCGCCTGGCCGAAAAACTCGCCTCGGACAAGGACGCGTGGGCTTCTGAAAAACTCATCGAGGCCCTGCGCCGCCAGGCAGACACCGCCGACCTCGGCGACGCCGCCGCCAGCCGCGACGCCGCCCTCGCCGCCGCCGCCGCCGACGCGCTCGCCGACCGGCTCAAAGCCGCCGATTTGCCCAAGGAGGCGCGCGAGCGCGTGAGCGGCGCGCTCCAGGAGGCCGGGAAACAGTCCGAGCCGGAGGACCGCGCGCGCACCCTCGGCCAGCATGTGCTGGCTGCGGACGAGCAGATGCGCAAGGAGCAGGCGCAGGCCGCGGGTGCCGAGTTTGAAAAACTGGCGGAGAAACTGCGTGGCATGTCCCTGCGCGAGCAAGGGCGCAAGGAGCTCGAAAAACTCGCCCAGCAGCTCCGCGAAGCCGGCGGCAACATCGCCGGCCAGGAGGAATCCAGCGCCATGCAGCCCATGAGCGCCCCCGGCCAGCAAGGGCGGCAGAGTCAGAGCGGCGCCACCCCCCAGGTCGGCCAGGCGCAGCCGGGCCAGGAAGGCCAGGGTGCTCAGCAGCCCCTGCAACCTCCCGGACTCGGCCAGCAGCAGCAAAGCCAGGGCCAGCCAATGAGTGTCATGCAGCCAGGTCAAGGCCAGGGCCAGGGCCGCCAGATGCAAATGGCGCAGCCCGGCCAGCCGGGACAGCAAGGACAGGATGGCGCGCCGATGCTCCTCGCCCCTGTCCCCGGCCAAAAGCCTGGGGACAAGCCGCCGGGGATCATCATGCCCGGCGGCCCTCCCGGTGACTCGTCCGATCAGCCGACCATCATGCTCGCCATGCCTGGAGGCCGCGACCCCGGCGCCGGCACCGCCGATCTCAATGCCGCCCCCACCGCCCGGCAGGACAGCGCGGGCGCCTCCGTCGTCAACGCCCAGCCCGGAGCCGAGGGCCCCTCCAGCACGCGCGCCGTGGCCGGAGGCATCCGCCAGGAAACTGCCGGGAACTCCGCCACTCAAACCGCGGTGGAATTCCTCGCCGCCGAGGAGGCCGCGCTTGATGACACCGCACTCCCCGCCACCCGCCGCGAGCAGGTGCGCCGCTACTTCAACGAGCTGCGCAAGCGTTTTGACGAAGCCCCCTGAACCAGAAAAACGCAGGTAAGCCGCGCGCTTTGACACGCTGGCGGGCAAGGCGCGACACCCGCGCACTCAGGGTCAAATTCCAGGGTGGACATTTCCCCCCCGCGCTGGCAACCTCACCGCCCACCGGCAACGAGCCCGAATCCCAGACCCGTTTGTTACTTTATGGACCCTGAAATGACCATGCTTGAGTGCGAGGACGCGATGACACGCGCCGTCGAGTACGCCATCCACGAATTCGCCGCTGTGCGCACCGGCAAGGCCTCCCCCACTCTCGTCGAGGGGCTTGACGTGCATGTCACCAGCTACGGCGCGCACATGAAGCTCAAGCAGCTCGCGATGATCACCACGCCGGACGCACGCCTCATCCGCATCGAGCCCTTTGACTCCTCCACACTCCATGACATTGACCGTGCCATCCGCGAGTCCCGGCTCGGTCTCAACGGCAGCATCGAGGGCAAGGTCATCCGCCTGCCCGTGCCCGTGCTATCCCAGGAGCGCCGCGAGCAGATGGTCAAGCTCATCCGCCAGATGGCCGAGGAGGCCAAGGTGCGCGTGCGCGCGGCACGCAGGGAGGCCATCGAACTTCTGAAAAAAGGCCAGAAGGACGGCCACATCACCGAGGACGACCTGCACCGCCTGGAAAAGGAGGTGCAAAACCTCACCGATAAAAATGTCGCCGTCATAGACCAGCATGTCGCCAGCAAGGAAAAGGAAGTGATGACCGTCTGAGACGGCCCCCTCGCCATGCACCGCTCTGAAGACTACCTCGACCTGCGGCACACTCGGCACGGCATCCTGTTTCCAGCCGCCGAGCCGCCCTGGGCCGCGCTCTCGCGCATCGAGTCCTACCTTGAGTTCCGCCTCACCCCCGAAATCCGCGCCCAGGTCCCCCAGGGCGTCAGCATTGGCGAGGATGTGTTCATTGACGAGGGCGTCACCATCGAGCCGGGCGCGGTCATCCTCGGTCCCGCATGGATCGGCAAAAACTGCATGATCCGCACCGGATGCTACATCCGCGGCAACGTGGTCGTCGGCGACAACTGCGTGCTGGGAAACTCCTGCGAGTTCAAAAACTGCGTGCTCTTTGACAACTGCGAGGTGCCGCACTTCAACTATGTGGGGGACGCGGTCCTCGGCTACAAGGCCCATCTCGGAGCCGGAGTCGTGCTTTCCAACGTCCGTCTCGACCGCTCCGAGGTCGTCGTCAACGGCCCCCTGCGCGCCGAATCAACCGGCCTTATGAAATTCAGCGCCATCATCGGCGACCATGTCGAGATCGGCTGCAACAGCGTCATCAACCCGGGCACCCTCATCGGCCGCCGCAGCATCATTTACCCCCTCACCAGCTTCGGCGGCATCCTCCCGCCCGACAGCATCCTCAAGACCCGGCAGCAGCAGGTCGTGGTGAAAAGAGTCTGAGCATCCGCCATGAAAGCACCGCATTTCCTTCTCCTTACCCTGCTCATCGCCGCCTGCAAACCTGCCGCCCCGTCCGCTGACTCCGCTGGCAGGCCGCGCGTGCTCTCGGCGAACTATCCTCTGCACTACTTCGCCACGCGCATCGGCGGAGGGTCCGTCGAGGCCGCCTTCCCGGCGCCCGCGGATGAGGACCCGGCTTTCTGGCAGCCTGCCGACGACGAACTGGCCGCCTTTCAAAACGCCGCCCTAATCCTCATGAACGGCGCCACTTATTCGAAGTGGGCCGAAAAAGCCAGCCTGCCCGCCTCGAAGACCGTGGACACCTCCGCGGGCTTCAAGGACAAGCTCATCGAGATCAAAGACGCCGCCACGCACAGCCACGGCCCGGCGGGCGAGCACAGCCACAGCGGCACCGCCTTCACCACATGGCTGGATTTTCAACAAGCCATCCGGCAGGCCGACGCCGTGCGCGCCGCTCTCTCGCGCCTGCTGCCGGACAAGACCGCGGATTTCGACGCCGCTTTCCACAGCCTCAAAGCCGAACTGGAGTCGCTGGATGCGCGTCTGATGAAAATCGGCGCGAATCTCGCCAAAGCGCCGCTCCTGGCCTCGCATCCGGTCTATCACTACTGGGCGCGGCGTTACGGTTTCAATGTCGAGTCCGTGCTCTGGGAGCCCGAGACTGTGCCGGATGAAAAGGCGATGGAGGAGTTGAAAGCGCTGCTCGCCAGACACCCGGCCAAATGGATGATCTGGGAAGGCGATCCTGCCACAGAAAGCGTGGCAAGGCTGGACGAGCTGGGCTTGAAGTCCCTTGTCTTCGATCCCTGCGGCAACACGCCTGATGAAGGCGACTTCCTCAGCGTCATGCGGGCGAATGTGGAGGCGCTGGAAAAAGCGCTTCCTTGAACGGCCGGCGCTGCGTGAATCGCGCTCCCGTCCGCGTTTGAAAGCGCATGACTCATGCGGGCCTGGTGAAAAAGCTCGGCGCGGTTTACGCGCTGCTCTGGCTCGCGCTCGCCATCGAACCGCGCGGCAGGCAGGACTGGCTGCTGGAAAACGTGCTTGTGCTGCTTGCGCTGCCTGTCATTTGGGCGAGTTGCAAGCACCGGCTTTTTTCGCGCCTGTCCTGGGTGATGATTTTCGCCTTCATGTGCCTGCACGCGCTTGGCGCGCACTTCACCTACTCCGAGGTGCCCTATGACGAGGTTTGGCAATCGCTCGCGGGGTTCAGTCTTGACGAGTTTTTCGGCTGGCGGCGCAACCAGTTCGACCGCGCCGTCCACTTCCTCTACGGCCTGCTGCTGGCCTATCCCATGCGGGAGATATTTTTGCGCATTGCCAACGCGCGCGGCTTCTGGGGATACTTCCTGCCGCTCGATCTGACCATGTCCTCCTCGCTGCTCTACGAACTCATCGAATGGCTCGCCGTGGAAGTGCTCGGAAATGACGCCGGCATGGCCTGGCTTGGCGCGCAGGGTGATGTGTGGGACGCCCACAAGGACATGGCCCTCGCCGCGCTCGGCGCAATCCTCGCGATGATCCTCACCGCCCTCGTCAACTGGCGCTGCCAGCGCGACTTCGCCCGCGAGTGGTCCGAAAGCTGGCGGGTGAAAGCGCCCGGGGATGGCTTTGTGGAAGGCGTCTGATCAGAAGCCGGGCGGCTGGTCACGCACGCCGCCAAAGTCCGGTCCGCCTGCGCCAACGTAGCCGCCGCTGGTGCCGTTTTCATCCGGCGTGACCCAGAACGCATACAACGAGCCCTTTGTCTGATGGAAGCGCAATTTCACCGCCTTCCCAATCAGGTCACCAAGGTCAGCGCCGTCATTCCATTCCACCTTGAGCTTCGTTTGATCCCCGGAAGCCACTTTGGAGCTTCGCAGCACCTTCCCCGCCTCATCGAGCACTTCCACTTTCACCGCGCCGTTCACATTCACGAAGAGATGCTTGCCTTTGAACTTCACCGGACGCGTCGTCAGCTCTCCAGGGCCATCCATCGAGGCAAAACCATCGCGTCGCAGTGTGGCGAGGCCGATACTGCCGCCGGTATACATTCCGCGATGACCGCTCGGCGCGATGCCGCTGGTGCCCATGTAGGGAAAGACGAGTTGGTCATCGAGCACGACAAACACTCCCGCCGTGCTGTGAAGATACGCACGATCCCAAGAACCCTCCGTGCGCGAGCCGACGATGAAACCGCGGCGATCCGGTCGATCCCAGTGAAAGCCATCGCGGCTGAAGCCAATCTCGAGATCGAGCAGCTTCGGAAACTTGCCCTTCTCGCAGATGCTGTTGTTCGGGCCGCGATGGATGTAGTGCATGCCGACCATGAGGCTTTCATAGGCCACGGCATTCAGGCTGTAGAGCTGCGCAGCCTCGCCCGCGCCGGGATAGCGGCCCTGCGGCTCAGGGAGGTCGAGTTTGTCTGTGCAGGTCCAAAACACGCTCTTCTTCCAGTCGGCACCGGCGAGGAAATCATCGCTCTCGTAGTAGTAGCGACTGCGACCGCGTGAGGTGCCGATCTTGATGCTGAAGCACCACTTCTCACGAAACGGATTGAAGAAGAATGAGCAGTAATCATCCGCCGCGATGCTCGTCGTCACCGCATCGGAGAACGTTTTGCCATCGGATACATGCAGCGAGTGCATGAAGCCCTGCGGACGCTGATCCTTTGGCACATGCAGCCAGCAGGTGATGTATTTGATGCGCTCTGCAGGTGATTTGGCATTCAAATCGAGCCACACGCAGTTGTCCGAGCCGCCCGTGACGAGCTTCGGCCCCGTCCAGCGCAGTCCTTCCGGCAAAAGCTGCCCGCGACGCGTCCATGTTTTCATGTCCGGACTCGTCGCAAGCGATAGCGGCCCTCGCCAACCGGCGACGTAGAACATCTTGAAGAGCTTTTCGGCCGGATCGTAAAACACACCGCCCTGGCCGGTGAAGGTGGTCGCTTCCTCGCCCTTTTCGCCTTCTCTCGCCGGGCCGAGTTCACGCTCGGTTTCGGCTTTGAAGACTGGATTGCCCTCAAACTTCTTCGCCTGATGAAAAGTGCGTTTGAGCGTGGTGTTCTCGATGAGGAAGTCATCGACGAAAAGCTGCCTGCCGAGGTCGATAGGGATGACTTTCGGCTTTTTCTTCAAATACGGCACTTCCATCACCGCGTCGCTCGGTTCGCGATAGCGTGGCGGCCATTGGTCGGGCAGTTCGATGCCGTTGTAGAGCTTTTCGGGTTTCGGGCCGGTGGCCTTGTTCGCGAGCATGAGCAGCTTTGCGTCCTTCGACACAATTTTGCCCGCGAGCACATCCTCCTCGCGAAACTTTGCCATCAAAATCTCCGCGTCGGTGTGCCGGTTCCAATCATAGAGGATGTGGATGAGGCCATCGGGCGCTTCGAAGCCATCGGGATACGACACCGCGTTGCGTTCATCGAGCAGCAGACCGCCTTTCCACGTCTGGCCTTCGTCTTCGGAAAGCCACGCGCTCATGTGCGTGCGCTTTTGCAGTCGCTCGGCAGGCGAGCCATTCTTCACCAGCAAAATGCGGCCCGATTTGAGCCGACGCAGGAAGAAGCGCGCGTTCACATTTTGCACCGTCGCGGCTTGTTTCGGCTCGCTCCACGTTTTGCCGCCATCGCTGGAAAAACTCTCATGCGGCTGGCCTTTCGTGCGGGCGAGCATCCATAACCGGCCATCCTTCAACTCGACCATCATGTGCTCGTCGAACTCCCATTCCGGGAACTGCAAGCTGCCGCGCTCCTTCCACGACGCGCCTTCATCGGTCGATTCAAACACACGGCACGTTTTCTTGTGCCAGTCGGATACCGGCAGCAACCACGTGCCATCCTTGAGCACCGTCGGCTTGTTCAGCGTGCAACCTTCCGCAAACATCACCGGCGTGCTCCATACCGGCTCCTCCGCATCGGGATTATCGCAACGCATGAACCAGTTCGTGATGCGTCCCTGAGGATCGCCGAGCTGCTGGTCGAAAAAATGCCACAAACGCCCCTTCGGATCGGTCCACAGATTGCCCACCAGCGCCCCGCTGATCTTCTGCGCCGCCTCCATGCGTGCTCCGACGGCCACGCGAGGCTTCGACCACGTCGCGCCGTCATCATCGCTGGTCGCGAGCAGGAAGTAGCCATCCGGCTTGTCCCCCGTGCCCGTCCAGCAGCCCCAGATGCGCCCCTTCGGCGTGCGATCCATGCCAATGATCATCGCGCCGCCACGTGCGTCGTCTTGAAACTCCGCGCCGGGATTCGTGATGACCGAAGGCGACATCCCATCCTCATCCCGAACCTCTGCCCCATCCGCGAGCACCAGTAGCACCATCTTCTTGAACTGAAGCCGCTCACCTTGCTTCACGGCTTTGCGGTAAAGGCTCACGCGATTGATTTCGCCGGGGAAAAGCTGTGTCTCAGGCACATCGACTTTGCTGAAGCCTGCTTTTTGCAGCGCTTCTTCCTGACTCGCGGCTTTGGGGCGAATCGTCGGTGTCAGTGCGAAGAGCGTGCCGGGCTTGGTGACTCGCACATCGGTCTTTTCGATGCTCGTGCGGAGGAATGGCAGGCCGCGCACGGGCTCAGGCAGTTCGTCGATCACATACTCGCGATCGGTGAAGAGCTTCTCGCCTGGATTCAGCTTCGCCAGTCCCTTCGGCAGAACTGGCGGCCATTCGATGCGCTTGCGGCCTGCTTGCGGCTCGAACTGGCCCACGGACTCCAGTTTGCCGAACATGATGCGGTCTTTTTGCGTGCCTTGGGTGACACTGAGCCAGATCACGCCCTGATGCTCATGCAGCGTGGGATATTGAAATGAATGCGGCGTGATGAAGCGGTATTTGCGCTCCCAGGCTTTGCCATCGCGTGAGATGTCGATGTTGAAGATGGTGCGGCGGTCGCCGTTGATCACCTCGGCGTCCTGCCAGCCGAGGTAATAGACATCGCCAAACTTGTCGAAGGTCGGCTTGGAGTTGGATCCCTTCACGAAGGGCATCTCGGTGCCGACAGTCCATTTTTTGCCATCAGCGCTGGTGGTGAAGTGGTAGTTGCCCTTGTCGTTGCGAACGATGGCCATCCAGGAGCCGTCAGGCAGGCGGTTCACGGCGGATTCGCTGAGCTGCTGCGTTTGCGGCTCGTTGTAATGCCCGATCACTTCAAAGGTGACGAGGTCGTCGTGCAGCACCGAGAGCGCGTTTTGCCCGACGGGGAAGTTGTTCAACGCGACGTAGGTCTTGCCGTCGAACTTCTTGAACGAATCGAAGATGAACAGCCCAGCATCTCTGGCTGGACGGCGAAAACCCTGCTTCGCCGCGTCATCGTAGAAAGGCTGCGGCTGCATGTCGAAGGTGCCTGCCGCTGTCTTGAGTTTCGCGCGGAAAATGCGGTTCTCGAAGGCCGCGCGTCCCAGGTCGAAGTCGATATACCACATCTGAGCCTGTCGCTTGCCGGGGTCCTGGCTTGTGAAATAGCAACGCAACGTCTTCGCGTCTTTTTGAAGGATGCGCGGCACAAAACACTGCCCGAACGGCAACGTCTCGTTTTCAAAAACCTGCTCACTGCGGGCAAAGTCGATGACCTTTTCCACCTCCAGCGTCTTCAGGTTCACAATCGACATCGTGACATAGATGAACGGCCACGCGGAGCTCTCTCCAGCGCGTTGGTCATTCGCTTCCGTGACGACGTAAGCGCGATCACCGACACAGACGAACTCCGCATCATGCGTGCCCTTCACCTTCGGCGCGGTGACTTTGACAAGCCGCTGCATCACCACATCACCCGCGAGTGCGGGATCCCAATTGGCAGGGAGGAGGCTTTGAGCCGACGCCAGCGGCGTGATCAGGGCAAAGATGGATAGAATGGCTTTCATCGTGGCAATGGAGTACCTTCTGAACGCCAGACATGGAGCGCATCAGGCAGGGACATGGTGTTTCCGAGTGATATGTTAACCGCGCCTGAAAAACGAAGCGATTCAGCGGACTCCAACCCCTGCGAAACCCAACGCCTTCATAATCCTTCAGGGTGACGAAATCGGTGACGCCTTGGGCGGGCATGATACCAGCCGGGCATGGCTCACGCCTTGCGGCCGAGGATGCGGTTCATCGAGTCGGAGGTCTGCCAGATGAGCGCCTCCGGGTAGTGTGTGTAGGGATGGAAGTACTCGAAGGTGAGGAAGCCCTTGTAGCCGGTGTCCGCGAGAGCGTCGGTGACGGCGGGCCAGTTCGTGGTGCCGTCGAGCAGCGGGCGGAAGGTTTCCAGGCTGAAGTCGGTGCCTTTTTTGGTGAACTCCTTGAGGTGGACGTTCTTGGTGCGGCTGCCGAGCACCCTGGCCCAGTGCTCGGGGAACTGGAACATGCTGATGTTGCCCGTGTCAAAATGCACGCGCACATGCTCGCTGCCGAAGCTGTCCACGAAGGTGTTCATCTCCATCGGGGTCATGAGGTAGCCGTTGAAAAAGATGTTTTCGATGTTGAGGCAGACCTTGAGCTTTTCCGCCTGCCTGGCGAGCTGCCCCACGGCCTCGCGGGCGCGCTGGTCGCACACGTCGTTGGGTACGGGTTCGTGATCGTCACGCCATGGGATGTGGACCGCGCCGGGCACGACGAGGACGTTCTCCACGCCGAGGTCATGGGCGCATTGGGCGATTTTTCCGGCCAGCTCCATGCCCTTGGCGCGTTTGGCGGGGTCGTTGCTGGTGAGCGGATACGGCCAGAAAAGAAAGGAGCACAGCCCGCTGATCTGGATGCCGATCTCATCGGCCATTTTGCGGATTTTCCCATAGTCCTGCGTGCCGTGTTTGGGGGAGAGGTTGTTGTCGAGATCGTAGTTCAGCTCGATGCCGTCGAAGCCCGCGTCTTTGGCGAGTTGCAGGCACTCGCGCAGCGTCATGCGCTCTGGATAGGGAAAGGCCCAGAGATTGATGGACTTCAGCATGTCATGACGCTTCGGGGAGCCGCGGCGGGCGTCCGGCGCGGAGGGTGCGGCGGCGGGGGCAGGCTCAAAGGCCAGGGAGCCGAGGCCCACGCTGGCGATGGTGGCTTTCAGCGCGTCACGACGGGAGAGGAAATCAGGCGGCGGGTTCATACGACGATGGAATCAAAGCGGCGAAAAGGTAGCAAGCCTGTTTTGCCATGACGGGATTCTTCAGGGCGGTGGTGCGTCCAGCCCCCTCAGTTCGTGTCCGCGTCGAAGGTCATTCACCGCTGCCAAGCTCCTTGTAATAGCGGCGCACGAGGTCGCGGAAGGCGGGCGGGACGGGATCTCGGTCCACGGGGACGGTGTTGTTGCCAGCCTCGCGCCTGGAAAGCTCCTCGGTGACGCGGTCTCGCAGCTCGACGAGTGGTTCGATGATGCGCATCGCCAAGTGGTCCACCTGAGGCGGCGCGTCGTTGCGCTCGTGGTCTATGCGCATGGCACGCGCGTTGTCGAGCACGCGCGCGGCTTCATTGCGCAGCTCGGGCTGGCTGAGGAGCTCCTCCACATTGCGCAGGCGGTCGCTCCAGCGGTCATAGCCTTCACCGGTGATGGGGCCTTGGCGGGGCTGCTCATCGGCTTCTTCGAAAAAGAGCGGGCCGCCTCTGTCGCCGCCCCCGCCGCCACCTCCGGCGCGGTTTCTTTCGCTGCCGGACTGGGCGGTTTGGCGGCTTGGACCCGCCGCGCCTCTTTGGCCGGCGGCGTCTGACTGGCCGGGTTCCTGTCCTGGTCCGGACTGTGTGCCCTGGCCGCCTTGGGCTGTTTGAGAAGGCTGACCCGATTGACCAGACTGACCGCGCTGGCCTTGCGGCTGATCTTCCTCGCCAGACTGGCCGCGCTGGGCTGTTTGGCTGGGCTGGCTGCCCTGGCCGCGCTGGCCTT
>ERZ761607.952-NODE-952-length-40285-cov-4.828436_pt1 | contig 40285 bp, 31 predicted proteins | sample MGYA00511164_ERZ761607 | MGnify/ENA primary metagenome ERZ761607 (study PRJEB28899, sample SAMN02445080) | bioreactor sludge metagenome | biome: EBPR sludge | place: Australia: Brisbane, Thorneside Wastewater Treatment Plant | collected 2011-06-22 ...
TGGTCCTGGCCCAGCGGCTGTTCGCCCCGCGAAGTGATCAATCCTGAGGGGGGACCCGTCCCCCGCCGTGAGCGAAGCGCGGAGCGCGTAGCGAACACAAAACGCTGGCCCCCTGCGGCCAGGGGGCGAAGCCCCCGAAGAGCAGCGCGCAGGGGCGGCCGTAGCGAAGCGGAGGACGTCACGCGCCAGAGGGGTGCGGGGATTCGAAGCGGAATCGTGCGAAGCGGAACGGACGCAGTCCGTGAAGCCGCACGATTCCGCGAGACGGTCGGGCCGCGCGTGAGCGCGGAACCGACAAGCCTCCCCGCCTCGTGAGCGAAGGCCGCAGGCCGTAGCGAACATAGACGAAACGAAAAGAGCGGGCGCCCTCCAGCGCCCGCTCCTCGAAGTGACGTTCGTTTTCGAGAGGATCAGCCCGCAGCCGCGGCGCCAGACGCCTTGGCCAACATCCAGTCCTTCACGTCCTGACGGGTGAGGGCCCAGATGGTGTAGATGCTGCCCACGATACCGAACACGATGCTCAGAAGCGCGATGATCACGTCGCCCATCCCACCTGTGGCTTCACCACCGGCCGCGGAGAGAACCGCGAGGAGGGCACCGATCCCGAGCAGACCGAGCACGCTGAAGACGAGACCGATCACCGCGAAGACGATGACGACCTTGCGCATCGTGTCGCTCCCCTTGAAGAGGAACGCCATGATGAGGACTCCGATCACGGCGGAGATCCATCCTGAGTTGAGAATGTTGAGGACCACGTTGATCGCGTAGATCCCCAGAACGACCTTGAGTTTCCCCGGCATGGGCGGAAGAAGACCACGGCCTTTGCCCGCTGGGAAGTGGAAAAACGAACGGCAGTGTCGGTCCACACGCAACGTCGCGCGTTCGGATTTCTTCCCCGGCTGGACTGAAAAGCTCTGCGACCTCGCGTAATCGCGAGGGATTTTCATCCTGCCGAGGCCGCGGCTCGTCGTCGGCGCGACCCCTGCTCACCGAACACGAGGCGATCGCCTCGGTCCGCCCGGAGCCAGAAACGAGAACAAGTTCTCTGGCGAGGGACACCAGGAGCGGGACGTGTGGCGCGGTGCCGTCAGTCGAGCAGGCGTCGCGCGACCACGTGGGCCTGGATCTCGTTGGCCCCCTCGAAGATCGACAGGACGCGCGCGTCCACGAGCAGGCGCGACGCGAGGTACTCCTCCGCGAACCCGTTGCCCCCGTGGATCTGTACGTTCGCGTCGGCCGCTTCCCACGCCGCGCGGGTCGCGAGCAGCTTCGCCATGCCGGCCTCGAGGTCGCAGCGCTTGTCCGAGTCCTTCTGACGTGCGCTGAAGTACGTGAGCTGCCGCGCGGCCTGGTTGCGCGCGATCATCCGCCCGATCTTCCGCGCCACCCGCGGGAACTCGAAGATCGCCTGCCCGAACTGCACGCGTTCGTTCGCGTAGCGCATCGCGTCCTCGAGCGCGGCCTGCGCCACGCCCACGCCGCGCGCGGCGGTCTGGATGCGCGCGCTCTCGAAGGTCCGCATGAGTTGCTTGAAGCCCGCGCCTTCTTCGCCGCCGAGCAGCGAGCCGGGCGGCAGCACGAAGCCGTCGAAGGAGAGCTCGTACTCCTTCATGCCGCGGTACCCGAGCACCTTGATCTCGGTGCCGTCGAGGCCGGAGTCGACGAACTCCTTCTCGCCCGGCGCCGGATCGAGGCGCGTCTTGGGGGCGAGGAACATCGACAGACCACCGTAGCCCGGATCGTCGGGGTTCGTGCGCGCGAGCAGCGTCATGAGATCCGCGCGCACCGCGTGCGTGATCCACGTCTTCTGCCCGTTCACCACGTAGCTGCCGTCCGCCTGTCGCACCGCGCGCGTCCCGAGGTGCGCGAGGTCGCTGCCGGTGTTCGGCTCCGTGAACACTGCCGTGGGCAGCATCTCGCCCGACGCGATCTTCGGCAGGTACTTCTTCTTCTGCTCCTCCGTACCGCCGCCGAGGATGAGCTCGGCCGCGATCTCGGAGCGCGTGCCGAGCGAGCCCACGCCGATGTAGCCGCGGCTGAGCTCCTCGGTCACCACACACATCGCGACCTTGCCGAGCCCGAGCCCGCCGTACTCCTCCGGGATCGTGAGCCCGAAGACCCCGAGCTCGCTCATCTGATCGAGCAGGCTCATCGGGACGAGCACGTCCTTGCGGTGGATCTCCTGCGCGCGCGGGATCACCTCGGCGTCGACGAACTTCGCGAACTGCCCGCGGATCTCGCGGAGCAGATCGTCGTCGAGGCCGAAGTCGCCGTAGCTGCCCTTCTCACGCGCGAGCCGCGCGATGTGCACGTACGCGTCCGCGGTGCCGTGCTCGCGCACGAAGGCCGCCACGTCGTCGCGCAGCACCGTCTCACGCAGGTCCGCTTCGGTGATGCCGAGCTCCGCGATGTCCACCGTCTCGCAGGGCCCGAGGTCGAGCCCGCTGCGCACGGTGCGCGCGAGCTCGGCCACGTAGGCGCTCGCGATCGCGCGCTCGAGCTCACCGCCCGTGCGCGTCGCCCACGCCGCGAGCTCGCGGCACGCCATCGTCTCCGTCGCGAGGTACGCCAGGCCGTGGGCGCGGAGCTGCTCGGCGGTGAGCTTCTTGCCGTCGGGCTTTCCGCCGGGCGCGAAGTGCGCCTTCGCGTTGGCGAGGGCCTTGTCGTAGAGGGCTTCGAGGGCTTGGACGACGTGCTGCATGGTCGGGCTCGTGAGCAGGGGGGAAGCGGGCGGAGACTGGGGTGGCGACGTCACGGCAGGAAGGGTCGATCGTGCACACCGGTCGCGTGCACGTCGACCGCGACGCGGGATCAGCCAGCGAGGACCGCGCGGGTCTCGTCGAGGTTCTTGAGCCCGCGCTGCGGCGCGCCGACGAGGATGCTGACGGTGCCGTGGAGCTGGTTCTCGTACATGCGCTGGTGCGCCTCCTGGAGCTGATCCCAGCCGAAGCATTCGGTCATCACCGGCTTCACGAGCCCTTGCTCGACCAGCTTGTTCGCGCGACGGCTGCTGTCCGCGTCGGCGAAGTGCGAGCCGATGATGCGCTTCTGGCTCATCCAGAGGTGGCGCACGTCGAAGGTCAGATCGTAGCCGGTGGTCGCGCCGCAGATGACGATGCGGCCGTGCTTGGCGGCGAGCCAGACGCTCGCGGGGAAGGTGCGCTGGCCGACGTGCTCGAACACGACCTCCACGCTCTTCTTCTCACCGAGCAGCTCCCAGATGCGCTTGCCGAAGGCCTTGGTGGTCGCGAGGCGCTTGTCGGTCTGCTCCGGCGTCTCGGGCGGACGGAACTGCAGGGCGGAGAACTCGTTGCGATCGATGACGCCGTGCGCGCCGAGCTCCATCGCGAGGCCCGCCTTGTCGGCGCTCGACACCACCGCGATCGCGCGGCAACCGGCGGCCTTGCAGAGCTGCAGCGCGAACACGCCGAGCCCGCCGCCCGCGCCCCAGACGAGCACGTCCTCGCCGGGCTGGATCTCCGCGCGGTCGATCAGCATGCGGTGCGCGGTGAAGTAGACGAGCCCGTAGCTCGCGGCCTCTTCCCAGGTGAGGTGCTTGGGCTTGGGCAGAAGCTGTTGCGATTGAACGCGCGTGAGCTGCGCGAAAGAACCGTCCGGAGTCTCGTAGCCCCAGATGGTCTGAAGGTCGGAGGCTCCCGGCTCGACGAGGTGGTTGCAGTGGATGACGACCTCGTCGCCGACCTTCCAGTTGCGCACCGCGCTGCCGACCTTCCACACCACGCCCGACGCGTCGGATCCCGCGATGTGGAAGGGCAATCCGTGGCTCTTGAGGATGTTCACCGGCTCGCCGAGCCCGGCCCAGATCGCGTTGTAGTTCACGCCGGCCGCCATCACCCAGACGAGCACCTCGTCGGGGCCGATGTCCCACACCGGCATGACCTCGGCCTGCATCGACTTCGTCGGCGGACCGAAACGTTCGGGGCGAATCACGGACGCGTGCATCCGATCGGGGACGACGCCGAGCGGCGGCATCTGGCCGAGGGGGACGAGGTCGACGCGGGGGCTCGTGGCGGTGGTCGTGGCGGTCATCGGTGGGCTCCAGGTCGTTCGGTCGTGAGAGTCGAGGTCGCAGTCGAGTCGAAATCGCAGTCGGAATCGCAGTCGGAATCAGGCCTGCATCGTCGAGAGGAAACGCGCGGAGAGCGCCGCGCACGCGGTCGGAGCGGACGCGCCGTCCTTCGCGAGCTCGTCGCGCACCGCGTCCAAGAGGGCTGCGCGCCCGCCGAGGGTCGTCACACCGTGCTCGCCGTGCAGGCGCACGAAGAGGTGGGTGGTCCACGCGCGCTCGCCGTCCGCGCGGTGCTCGGCGAGGCGCGACGCGAGCTCCGCGTGGTGGGCATCGATCGCGGCGACGAGCTCTTCGACGCCGCGCCCGGTGCTCGCGCTCGTCGCGACCAGCGGCAGCTCGCGCGAGGCGCCGACGACGGAGAGGCTGTGCAGCGCACCGCGCAGATCCGCGAGCGCGCGACGGGCGAGCTCCTCGTGATCGGCTTTGTTCACCGCGAGCACGTCGGGGATCTCCATCACGCCCGCCTTGAGGAACTGCAACACGTCGCCGCTGCCGGGCTGGATCACGAGCACCACGGTGTCCGCGACGTGGCGCACGTCGGTCTCGGTCTGCCCGACGCCCGTGGTCTCCACGAGCACCACGTCGTAGGCGGCGCCGAGCACGTGCACCGCGGCGGGCGTCGACCACGAGAGGCCACCCGCTTCGCCACCCGTCGCGAGCGAACGCACGAAGAGCGAGTTGTCGGTCGGATCGAAGCCCATGCGCGCGCGATCGCCGAGCAACGCGCCGCCGCTCTTCACGCTCGACGGATCGATCGCGACGATGCCGACGCTGCGTCCGTCGCGTCGGAGCTGCCGCGCGAGGGCCGCGGCGAGGCTCGACTTGCCCACGCCGGGTGGACCGGTGAGCCCGACGCGTGCGCCGCGCGGAGCGTCGTCGCGCCGTGTCTCTTCCCGGAGAGCGCCGAGCAATGCGCCCACCGTCGCGCGCGCGCTCGGACGTCGATCTTCCACGAGGTTGAGCGCCCGCGCGATCGACGCCTTGTCGCGCGCCCGCACGCCGCGCGCGAGCTCGCGAGGATCGATCGTGGGCTCAGGCCGCATCGCGCTCCGCCACCAGCGCGACGAGGTCCTCCATGATGCGGCTGAGCTCGAAGTCCTTCGGCGTGTACACGCGCGCGACGCCCGCCGCGAGCAAGCGCTTCGCGTCCGCGTCCGGGATGATGCCGCCCACCACGACCGGCACGTCGAGGCCCGCCGCGCGCAGGCGATCGAGCACGTCGAGCGCGAGCACGAGGTGCGAGCCGGAGAGGATCGAGAGCCCGATGAGGTGCACGCCCTCTTCGAGCGCGGAGGCCACGAGCTGCTCGGGCGTCACGCGGATGCCCTCGTAGACCACGTCGAAGCCGACGTCGCGCGCCTTGATCGCGATCTGCTCGGCGCCGTTGGAGTGTCCGTCGAGGCCCGGCTTGCCGACGAGCAGCTTCGGCCGGCGACCGAAGCGCGCTTCGAGGCCCGTGAGCGTGTCGCGAAGCGCCTGCACGCGCGTCGCGTCGCTGGTCGCGCTCGGCATCGACGCGCCGGCCACGCCGGTGGGCGCGCGGTACTCGCCGAAGACCTCGCGCAGCGCGGCCGCCCACTCGCCCGTGGTGACGCCCGCGTGCGCGGCCGCGATGCTCGCCGGCATCACGTTCTCGCCCTTGCTCGCGGCGTCCTTGAGCCCGCGCAGCGCGGCCTCCACGCGCGAGGCGTCGCGCTGCTTCCGCCACGCGTTCAGCGCCGCGATCTGCTCGGCTTCGACTGCGGGATCGACGGTGAGGATCGCCTCGTCGAGGTTCTCGACCAGCGGCGAGGGCTCGGATTCCACGAAGCGGTTCACGCCCACGACGACCTGCTCGCCGCGCTCGATGCGCGCGAGCCGCGCCGCGTTGCTCTCGACCAGGCGCTGCTTGAGGTAGCCGCTCTCCACCGCGCGGATCACGCCACCGCGGCGCTCGATCTCTTCGACCTCCGCCCACGCGGCGTCCGCGAGCGCCTTCACCTCGCGCTCGACCACCACGCTGCCGGTGAAGAGATCCTCGTGCTCGAGCAGATCCGTCTCGAAGGCGAGGATCTGCTGCGCGCGGAGCGACCACTGCTGATCCCACGGACGCGGCAGACCGAGCGCCTCGTTCCACGCGGGGAGCTGCACCGCGCGGGCGCGCGCGTCCTTGCTCAGCGTGACCGCGAGCATCTCGAGCACGATGCGCACGATGTTGTTCTCGGGCTGCGGCTCCGTGAGGCCGAGCGAGTTCACCTGCACGCCGTAGCGGAAACGCGTGAGCTTCTCGTCCGTGACTCCGTAGCGCTCTTTGCAGATGCGCTCCCAGAGCACGGTGAACGCGCGCATCTTGCAGAGCTCTTCGACGAAGCGGATGCCCGCGTTCACGAAGAACGAGATGCGCCCGACGACCTCGGGAAAGATGTCGGCCGGCACACGCGCGCGCGCCGAGTCCAGCAGCGCGATCGCGGTGCTCAGTGCGTACGCGAGCTCCTGCACCGGCGTCGCGCCCGCCTCCTGGAGGTGGTAGCTGCAGACGTTGGTCGGGTTCCAGTGAGGGACCTTCTCGACCGTGTACGCGACGACGTCGGTGGTCAGCTTCAGCGAAGGCTCGGGCGCGAACACGTAGGTTCCGCGCGAGAGGTACTCCTTCACCAGATCGTTCTGCGTGGTGCCGCGCAGCTCCGCGACGTTCTCGCCACGCTCCTCCGCGAGCGCGACGTAGAGCGCGAGCAGCCAGGGCGCCGTCGCGTTGATCGTCATCGACGTGTTCATCCGTTCGAGTGGGAGACCGTCGAAGAGCGTGCGCATGTCCCCGAGGTGGCTCACGGGCACGCCGACCTTGCCGACCTCGCCGCGCGCGAGCGGATGATCCGAGTCGTAGCCGGTCTGCGTCGGCAGATCGAAAGCGACGCTGAGGCCGGTCTGACCCTTGCCGAGGTTCGTGCGGTAGAGCTCGTTGGAAGCCCGCGCGGTGCTGTGACCCGCGTAGGTCCGCATGATCCAAGGACGCTCGCGCTTGGGCTCGCTCATTGGGGCCTCGTGGGGTCGGAGCGACGACGCTCGCCGAGGTGGCTCACGTCGCGCAGGTTCGGTCGCAGGCGAGTCGGCTCGCAGCTCGCCAGAGCACCTGGTTCGCCAGAGCAGGCTAGGGGTCGCGATCCGCGCCAGGACGGTCGCGGTCGCTCGGTCGCGGTCGCTCGGTGGACGGCGTGAAGACAGGATTTACAGCTTCACACTCCGCCACCCGATGACGCATTGCGTAACACGCGGCCGGAGCACGTTCAAGCGAACGAGCGCCCAATGGACGCGGGGGATGCCGCTTGACGCACAGTTTACAAGCTCGCTCGACGACCCCACCGAGGCGGGGTAAACCTGCGCCTCCACGATGCCGAGCTCGAACGAGACCAACGCGGCGATGGGGATCCAGCTCCGCGAGCTGCGTCTCCAACGAGGGCTCCAACAGGGCGAGGTCGCGCGACGGCTGGAGATCTCGCCCGCGTACTTGAGCCTGATCGAGACCGGCAAGCGCGCGGTCCAGCTCCCGATCCTGTTCAAGGCGCTGGAGCTCTTCGGGGTGAGCATGGAGGCCTTCATGGCCTCGCTCGGTCGCGGTCGCGTCGACGACACCCTCGCGCAGCTCCTCGACGAGCCGCTGCTGCGCTCGCTCGATCTCAGCGAAGAAGATCTGCGCGGCATCGGCGCGGAGCCGAAGGTCGTCACGACCATCACCGCGCTCTTCAATCTCTACAAGAACACCCGGCAACAGCTCGACAATCTGCTCGTCTCCATCGAGGAGCGCTCGCGCGGCGAGTCGACCGACAATCTCCGTTTCGACTATCATCCCTTCGACGAGGTCACGGACTTCCTCGAGAGTCACCGTAACTTCTTTCCGACCCTGGAGGCGCGCGCCGACGCGTTGCGCGGGCGCGCGAAGCTCCCGGAGCGTGTGTCGAGCACCGATCTCGAACGAGCGCTGCAGACCGAGCTCGGGGTGCGGGTGGAGCGCATCGACGACGCCGCGGGCTCCGTGATCCGGCGCTGGGACGCGAGCACGGGCGTGCTGACGCTCAGCCGCCGAATGGTCGAGCAGCGGGTGAAGTTCCAGCTCGGACACACCGCGGCGCTGCGGATCTTCGCGGAAGAAAAGCTGCACGAAGAGATCCTCGCGGACTTCCCTGCGCAGCACGAAGAGACGCCGACGCTGGTGAAGATCCATCTCGCGAACTACTTCGCCGGTGCGCTGCTCCTGCCCTACGAGCGCTTCTACGAGGAGGTCGTGCGCACGCGCTACGACGTCGAGCTGCTGGCGCAGATCTTCGAGAGCTCCTACGAGGCGGTCGCGCACCGCATCTGCAACCTCTCCGATCCGCGCCGACGCGGCGTGCCGATGCACTTCCTCCGCACCGACGTCGCGGGGAACATCTCCAAGCGCTACTCGGGCGACGGCGTGCGTTTCCCCCACCACGAGGGGAGCTGCCCCAAGCGCTGCGCGCACCTCGCGTTCCTCACGCCGCACGTCATCCGCCGGCAGTACTCGCAGTTCCCGGACGGAACGACGTACTTCGAGTTCGCGAAGGTGGTCGCGGAGCCGAAGAGCGGCGCGCTCGCGCGTGGGACCGCCTACAGCATCGGCCTCGGCTGCCACGCCGAGGACGCCAAGCACCTCACCTACGCCGACGACCGACCGCTCGTGGATCCCCAGCGCATGGCGGTCCCCGTGGGGACGACGTGCCGCTTCTGCGAGCGCACCGACTGCAACATGCGCAGCTCGCCGAGCTACAAGTTCGCCTTCCGCGTCGACGAGGGCGTGAAGAAAGACAACTTCTTCTCGCCGCTCGTCTCCGACGACGAGTCACCCCGCAAAAAGCGGAAGAAGACGCTCAAGACCATTCCGTGAACGCGGTACCAGCGCTCGTCGAGATCCCGTGACGCGCGACCATTCCGGTTCCAGTGCAGGACATTGGAGGGAACGCGAACTGAGACCATGACGCGCGACGTCGAGCGCGGGTACGCTTCTCTCGCACTTCCGGAGACGCGACCATGACTTCGCAACCGCCTTCACGTTCGTCGCGGCCTTCACGTCGCACCCGCGACATCTCTTGGGACGAGGTCACGGGCACGCTCCCACGCGACGACTCGGCGCCGATCCCCACGGGGCCGCGCGAGCATCTGGCGCTCGTCGCGCTCGTGGGTGAGCACGGGCGACCGTGGATTCCGGTGGACACCGACACCGTCATCGGTCGCGGCGAAGGCTGCGATGTTCGGCTCGACGACGCGGCCGTTTCGCGGCGTCATGCGCGGCTGTTTCGCGTCGGATCGGAGTGGTTCGTGGAGGATCTTCGGAGTCAGAACGGGACGTTCGTCGACTCGGAGCTGCTTCAGGCGCCGCGGCTGCTGCGCGATGGGGCGCGACTGCAGGTGGGTCGGGGCACGGTGTTTCGCGTCTCGCTCCAGGATGCGTTGGAGCACGACGCGAGTCGTCGGATGCACGAGTCGTCGCTGACCGATCCGCTCACGGGGCTCTACAACCGAAGACACCTCGACCGTCGCCTCGCGGAGGAGCTCGCGTACGCGCGCCGGCACCGGGGCGCCGTGTCGTTGCTCTTGCTGGACGTCGATCACTTCAAGCGCGTGAACGACCAATACGGGCATCTCGCGGGCGACGCCGTGCTGCGCGTGCTCGCCAAGCTCATTCGCACGACGGTGCGCACGGAGGACCTCGTCGCGCGCTACGGGGGCGAAGAGATCGCCATCGTGGCCCGAGGGATCGATCGCGTCGGAGCTCACCTCTTCGCGGAGCGCCTGCGCAAGCGTATCGCGGCGACCGAGATGCCGTGGGGCGCGGAGGTGCTGCGCGTCACCGCGAGCATCGGGGTGGCGGTGGTCGATGCGGGCCGCGAACCGCCGGGCGTGCAGGAGCTCGTGGGTGCCGCCGACGAGGCGCTCTACGAGGCGAAGTCCAGCGGGCGTAACCGATCCGTGGTCGCGCGCTGAGCGCGCCGCTCACGCCCCGTCGACGCCCGTCGACGCCGCGCTCACGGCACGGCCGTCGTCACACGCGGCGCAGACGACCCGCGCGGACCGTGCGTGTGCCTTCGGACGTCTCGAGGATCAGCTCGCCCTCTTCGTCGACGCCGCGCACGATCCCGCGGAGCGTGTCGTCCACGAGCACCTCCTCACCGCGCCACGCGAGGCGCGCGTCCAGGGCCCGCGAGACGGCGTGGGGGGTCGCGCTCGCGCGATCGACCCAGGTCTCCACGCGCTCGAGCAGGTCGGCGAAGAGCGCGGTTGCGTCCACCGATCCGAGCGTGGTCTCCACGTCCGTCGCGTCCGCGTCGGGCGGGTAGCTCTGCGGGTGCAGGTTGACGCCGACGCCCACGACGGCGGCGTCGGGGAGCCGACCGCCGAGCGAGCGCGCCTCCACGAGGATGCCGGCGATCTTCGCGTCGGCCACGAGCACGTCGTTGGGCCACTTCACGCGCGCGTCGGCGCCGAGGCTCTCGAGGGTCTCCGCGAGGCCGAGCCCGACCGCGAGCGCGAGCAGCGAGCCGGCACGCAGCGGACGCACCACGAACGAGAAGGGCAGGCTCGCGCCCGGCTCGGCGACCCAGGTTCGACCGCGCGCGCCGCGGCCGGCGAGCTGATGGCGCGCGATCACGAGCCAACCGTCGGGGGCGCCTGCCGCGATGGCGTCGTGCGCGAGGTCCATGGTCGACGCGGTCTCGTCGACGACGCGCGCGTCGCGGCCGAGGGTGCGCGTGCGCAGGAGCGGCGCGAGGCGAGGGAGCTCGATCACGCGACCCAGTCGAGCCCGAGGTCGACCGCGCGGGCGGAGTGGGTGAGGGCGCCGCTGCTGATCACGTCGATGCCGAGCGCGCCGAGGCTCGCGATGCGCGCGAGCGTGATGCCACCCGAGGCCTCGAGGATCGCACGACCGCGCGCGAGCTCGATCGCGCGGGCCACCGCGTCGTCGTCGAAGTTGTCGAGCAGGATCACGTCCGCGCCGGCGGCGAGCGCCTCCTCGAGCTGCGGGAACGAGTCGACCTCGCACTCGACGCGGCTCGTGTGCGGCGCGTACGCGCGCGCACGCTCGATCGCGGTCTTCACGCCGCCTGCAGCGGCCACGTGATTGTCCTTGATGAGCACGGCGGACGAGAGATCGTCGCGGTGGTTGTGCCCACCGCCGCAGCGCACCGCCCAGCGCTCGAGCGCACGAAGCCCCGGCGTGGTCTTGCGGGTGTCCGCGATGCGGGTGCGGCTTCCCGCGGGCAGGGCGTCGACGTAGCGGCGGGTCTGCGTGGCGACCCCCGAGAGGCGCTGCACGAAGTTCAGCGCGACGCGCTCCCCGAGGAGGATGCCGCGTGCGGGCCCTTCGACCTCCGCCGCGACCGCGCCGACCTCGAGGCGGTCGCCGTCCTTCGCGCGGTGGATCACGCGCACGTCGGGCGCGGTCAGTCGAAACACCGCGTCGATCACCGCGAGCCCACAGAGCACGAGCGGCTCGCGCGCTGCGAACACCGCGCGCCCGGTAGTGCTCGCGTCGACCGTCGCTTCCGAGGTCACGTCGCCACGCGCGACGTCCTCTTCGAGCGCGACGCGGACGATGCGCTCGATCACGAGCGGCGCGGGGGCGGAGGCGAGCCAGGTCATGGGTCGCGGAGATACCACGGGCCGGTCCTCGCCTCGAACCCGAACGCGACCCGGCGCCCGAGCGTCACCTCACTCTTTGCGCAGGTTGGGAGCGGTCACGTTTCGCGCGAGCCGGGAAGTCGGCGGCTGACCCCGCCGACTCGACCAAGAAGGCGGCCGTCACTCTTCGCGCGAGCCGGGAAGGCGGCCGTCACTCTTCGCGCAAGCCGGGAGGCAGGTCCGTGAGGATCTCGCCGAACGCGAACGAACGCACGCGCCAGCCACCTTCGCGCTCGACGAGCACGAGCTCCATGCGGCGCTCGTACGGTCGGTCGAGGAAGGTCCCATCGGCGACGCCGCGCAGCGCGAGCCCATCGTCGAGGCGCTCGCTCTCGTCGAGGCGCAGTCGGAGCCGCTCGCTCGCCATCGCGTCCCAGAGCTGGCGCTTCAGATCCCGCTCTTCCGCCGAGAGCGCCTCGTCGCGACGCCGTCGATCGTCGACCGCCTCGCGCGCGACGCCTTCGGTCAGCTCCGCCGCCACGTCGTGCGCGCGCTTTCGCCACGCGTCGAGGAAGCTCTCCGCCGCGCGCTCGGGCGTGGAGGTGTCGACGAGCACCTCGATCTCGTCCGGCGTCGGCGCGCGCGGCGTCTCGGGCGCGCTGCGGTTCCAGAGGAAGCCGATCAATCCCACGCAGATCATCGCGCTCGCGACCGCGAGCACCAGCGGCGTGGAGAGGCGCTTCTCGGACTTGCGCGGATTCGATCCGTTCGAGCCCGATTCGCGCGGAATCGATCCAGGCTTCGACTCGCGCTTCGATTCCTCCGCGTCGGTCATGTTCGGGCCCCCGTCCGCGCGCCGAGCACGCGCGCGGCCACCTCCGCGAAGCCCTCGCCGTGCCCGAGGCTCGCGAGGTACGCCGGACGATGCCGCAGCGCGTCCACGCGCAGGTTCGCGACGCCCACCGACGTTCGCGGAAAGCGCGCGAAGGCTGCCTCGTCGTTTCCGCTGTCTCCCACGAAGATCCATCGCGCGTCGTCGAGCGCGAGCCCGAGCGCGTCGCGCAGCGCGAGCTCGATGCCGGTCGCCTTGTCCCATCGACCGGGCACCGCGTGCGTGTGCACCGAGCTCGTCGTCACGCTCGCGCCTTCTTGCTCGCAGATCGCGACGAAGCGCGCGCGCTCTTCGACCGTCGCGTGGTGGGACTCGCCGACGTCCCACGCGAAATCGCAGCGCCGGAGCCAGGCGTCCGCCGCGAGCGGCAAGGTCGGGATCTCGGTGGCCACACGGCGCGCGATGCGATCGAGCACCGCGCGCTGTCGTTCGAGCTCGCCGAGGTCCGCGGCGAAGCCCGCGCGACGTGTGTCCCCTTCCCACGCGATCCAGCCCGCGCCGTTCTCGCCGACCGCGACGTCGATCGGCCACTGGCGCGCGTAGACCTCCGCGAAGCCGAGCGGTCGCCCCGTCACCGCGACGAGCCGCACGCCCGCCTCGTGCAGCGCCCAGAGCGCGTCGTAGGCCGCGCGCTCCAGACGCCCGTGCCGCGTCAGCGTGTCGTCGACGTCGAACGCGACGCCGATCACGCCGCGCGCGACGTCGTTCGGCAGCTCGGACAGCGGACGCATGATCACTCGATCCGGAGGAAGAGCGTCTTGAGGTAGCGGCCTTCGCTGAACGCGAGCGGGGTGAGGTGGTCGGGCCCCTGTCCGCCGAGCGCGACGAGGATTCCGTCGCGCCGCGCGCCGCGCACGCCTTCGTTGACGGCACGCACGAAGTCCGAAGGCGCGATCGCGGCCGAGCACGAGCAGGTCACGAGCAGACCGCCCGAGCTCACGAGCTGCGCGCCGAGCTTGTTGAGCTGAACGTACGCGCGCCGCGCGCTGTCGAGGTGACGCTTGGTCGGCGCGAGCTTCGGCGGATCGAGGACCACCACGTCGTAGCGCTCGCCGCGCCGCACGAGCTCGGGCAGGTGCTTCTTCGCGTCTTGTTTCTCGAAGCGCACCTTCGCGCCGAGCCCGTTGTGCTCCGCCGCCGCCGCGCCGGTCGCGATCGCGATCGCGGAGCTGTCGACGCAGGTCACGTGCTCGGTGCGCCCACGCGCGGCGGCCAATCCCATGCCGCCTACGAAGCTGTAGACGTCGAGCACGCGGCCGGTCGCGAGCTGCTCGAGGTGCGCGCGGTTCTCGCGTTGATCGAAGTAGTACCCCGTCTTCTGCGTGACGCTCCGAGGGATCGACCACTCGAGCCCGCGCTCGCGAAAGCTCAGGCCGTCGGGATCGTTGCCGCGCAGCACGCGGTGCTCGTCCTCGATGCCTTCGTTCGACACCGAGGCCGCGGCGCCGAGGACCGTCTTCACGTGCGCCACGCGCGCGATCTGCGCGGCGAGCGCGTCCTCGTGGCGCTTCATCCCCGCAGTCCGGAACTGCGCCACCGCGACGTCGCCGTACACGTCGACCACGAGCCCCGGCAGCGAGTCGCCCTCCGCGTTCACGAGCCGATAGCCGTTCGTCTCGTCGTTCGGAAAACGCAGCGTGTCCCGCCGAAACGTGGCCGCGCGCTCCAGCCGACGCACGAGCGCCGCCTCGTCGAGCCGCTCTTCGGGGGCGCGCGTCACGAGCCGTACCGGGATCGCGCTCTTGGGCGACCAGAACCCCGAGCCGAGGTAGTTGCTCTGCGGATCGATCACCCGCACCGGATCGCCGGCCGCGGGCGCGCCGTCGACGCGCGCGATGGCCTGCTCGTAGATCCAGGGATGTCCGGCGTAGACCGGCTGCACGTGGCCGGAGCGGAGAGTGACGGTGCCCATGTCGGACGGTTCCGGGTCGGTGGTTCCGGGTCGGGGGTGGGAGGCGGACCCTACACCGCGAACGCCGAGTCGTCGCGTCGCCGACACCTTCGGGGTGTCGACGACGCGACCGCGATCCCGCAGCGCGACGCCTCGCACGGTCACGTCGACCCCGTCGCGCGACGTGACGGCGCGATCACCTCGGCGGCGTAATCACGTCACGCTCACTTCGGCGGCATGCGGAGCGCGCCGTCGAGGCGGATGACCTCGGCGTTGAGGTACGCGTTCTCCACGATGTGCTTCACGAGCGCGCCGTACTCCGCCGGGTCGCCGAGCCGCGAGGGGTTCGGGATGCCCGCCGCGAGCGCCTTGCGGACCTCTTCCGGGAGCGTCGCGAGCATGGGCGTGTCGAACGTGCCGGGCGCGATGGTCATCACGCGGATGCCCACCTGCGCGAGGTCGCGCGCGATCGGCAGCGTCATGCCGACCACGCCGCCCTTGGACGCCGAGTACGCGGCCTGACCGATCTGGCCGTCGAACGCCGCGATCGACGCGGTGTTCACGATCACGCCGCGCTCGCCGCCGAGCGGCTCGTTCGCGCTCATCGCGCTCGCCGCGAGGCGGATCACGTTGAAGGTGCCGACGAGGTTCACCTCGATGACCTTCTTGAAGAGATCGAAGTCGTGTGGCGCGCCGTCCTTCTTCAGCGTGCGCGCGGCCCAGCCCACGCCCGCGCAGTTCACCGCGACGCGGAGCGGCCCGAGCTTGCCCGCGGCCGCGACGGCGGCCTTCACGTCGTCTTCCTTCGACACGTCGGTCTTCGCGAACACCGCGCGATCCGCGCCGAGCTCCGCCGCGAGCGCTTCGCCCTTCTCGGCGTTCATGTCGACGATGACGGCCTTGCCGCCCGCCGCCACGAGCGCGCGGACGGTCGCTTCGCCGAGGCCCGAAGCTCCACCGGTGACGAGAACTGCTGCGCCTTCGATCTTCATGCGTCGCTCCTGAGTCTGGGGGCCGCGCGCGAACGATCGCGCGACGACGAGTGCGCGAGGCCGCGGACGCGACCTCGAAGAGAACGGACGCGCGGGGGCACGACCGGAGCGCGCACACAAGCCGCTCGGAGCGATCGGCTCAACCCCGGCACGCGAGCAAAGTCACGTCGCGCCCGCGCCGTTCCCACCGCCGTCGGGTGGTTCGGGCTGCGCTCGACGAGAATCACGAGTCGGCCGAACTGCACGGCCGTCGGCCGCGAGTCCATCGTTGCTCCTCGGGAACGGTCGCGCGATGCTCGCGTGGACTTCGAGGCGCACGCGCTTCGAGAAGAACCGACTGCGAGGGCGCGTGGATCTCAACGAAGTGTCGACGTTCGTGAAGGTGATCGAGTCGGGCGGGTTCACCGCGGCGGCGGAGGAGCTCGACCTACCGAAGTCGACCATCAGTCGGCGCATCGCGCGGCTCGAAGAGCGGCTCGGGGTGCGGCTGCTCGAGCGCACGACGCGGAAGATGCGGCTGACGGAGGCGGGGCAGGCCTACTACGACCAGGTCTCCGGTCCGATCGCGACGCTCCACACCGCGTCTGCCGCCGCGGAGGAGCAGCAGGACGTGCCGCGCGGCTTGCTCAAGCTGACCGCGCCCGTCGATCTCGGGCACGCGTTCCTCGCGGATCTGTTGGTGCGCTTCACGAAGCAGTACCCGGAGCTGCACGTGCAGGTGGAGCTCACGGGGCGCGTGGTCGATCTGATCCGCGAAGGCTTCGACGTCGCGTTGCGCGCGGGGAAGCTCGAAGACTCGTCGCTCGTCGCGCGGCGTCTCGGCGGGACCGGCATCGGAATCTACGCGAGCAAGACGTACCTCGCCGCGCGCGGCACGCCGAAGTCGCCCGAGCAGCTTCGTGCGCACGCGTTCGTGATGCACACCGGGGTGATCTCGAACGGTCGCTTGCCGCTCGTCGGACCGAACGGCGAAGAGAAGGTCCTCGAGGTCGACGGGCCGCTCTCCGGCAACGACTTCACGTTCGTGCTGCGCGCGCTCGAAGCGAGCGGGGGCATCGGGCTCTTGCCGAAGTTCTCCGCGCGCCGCGCGTGCGCGGAGGGTGTGCTCGTCCAAGTGCTGCCCGAGTGGACGCGCCAAGGCGGCGGGCTCCACCTCGTGTACCCGAGCGCGCGCTACCTGCCCGCGAAGACGAAGGTGTTCCGCGACTTCATCCTCGAGCAGCTCGACGAGCTTGGTCTGGAAGACTGAGCGCGGCTCGTCCGTCGTCGGTGTCTCACGCTCCGCCCGGGAGATCGTTCGAGCCGCGCGCTTCCTCCTCGCGTCCCTCGCGAAGCTGCGCCGCGCGCTCCCGGAGCTCCACGAGGCGCGCGCTCCACGTCGCGTCCAGCTCGCTCGGATACTTCGGTTCCTCGCGCGCGCCCGCGAGGTGCGCCTTCAGCGCCCCGAGGTACGAGTGAAGAGGCGCCGCGTCGTCTGGATGCTCGAGCTTCGAGGCCTGGGTCGCGAGCTTCTCTGCGACGCGCGTGACCTCGGGCAACCACGCCTGCGCGAGCCACGCCCGCCGCTCTGCCGGAGGGAGTCCCGCGCCGGCTTCGCGCAGCACGCGCGCCTCGATCCGCCACGCGTCGAGCGGGCCGTAGAGCACGTCGATGCGCGCCTCGAGCTCCCGCGCGCGTTCGAGCCTCCGTCGGCGCTCTCGCCACGCGCGCGCGCCGATCGCCGCGAAGAGCAGCAGCAAGAAGAGCCAGAGCAGCCGCGCGCGTCCGCCTGCGAACGCGTCGAGCAACGACTCCGTCACCGTCTCCGTGGCCGCGTCGCTGAGGTGTTGCCGGCTCATTCGTGGAGGCTCCCCGACGCAGGCGTGGTCGTCGTGTCGAGCACATCCGACGCGTGCTCGTCGATGCCCGCGGGTGCCACCTCGTGTGTGCTCGGGGCGTCGTCGTCGAGCATCGCGTGATGCCGAAAGGTCACGCGCCCCGCCCGCACGGTGGCGCGTTGCTCGGTGCCGTCCGGCCACGTCACGTGGACCTCGGCCGCGGTCTCGCCGCCGAGCCCGAAGTGTGCGGATCCCTCGTCGAACGCAAGGTATCCGCCGCTCGCGCGCAGACGTCGGTGCTGCGTGCCCGCGGCCGTGGTGAGCGTGATGCGCGCGCCGAGGCCAGGACCGTCCAGAGCGACCGTGATCCCGGCCGGCGAGCCCTCGTTGCGTCGAACCTGCAACGCGCCGTGGATCGGCAAGCTCACGAGATCGAGATCCCCGTCGCCTTCGAGATCGAACCACACCGCGCTCGCGGTCGGTCGGTGATCGACGAGCCCGAGCTCGTCGGTCGCGCGCACGAGTCCGCCGCGGCCGTCGCCGACGAAGAGCTCGTTGCTCTCCCGGCGCGCGACCGCCGTGGGGGTCCCGGTGGCGAGGAAGAGGTCGAGGTGACCGTCGCCGTTCGCGTCGACGAAGCGTGGATGCCAGGTCCAGCCGGTGTGCGCGACGCTCGCCGGCGTGTCCTCCACGTACCGGCCGTCTCGCCACCGCAGCATCACGTTCGTGCCACGCCGCTGGAGGGGGCCGAGCGCGCGGGTCGCCGCGTCGGGGACGAAGCCCGCCTCCACGTTCTGCGCGCAGATCGCTCGATGGAGCGACCAGCCGCTCGGGAACGCGCAGCCTTCGTCGCCCGCGCCCAGCAAGTGTGCGCGCCCGAGGAAGTACGCCGCGCGACAGGCCGCGGGATCGGGGAGGGCGTCGCAGGCGGAAGGATCGTCGCGGCGACGTAGCGCGAGGTAGGCGCGGGTGATCTCCGCATCGCGCGCACACGCCGGCTCGTCGATCGTCGCGCACGCCTCTTCGACGGAGAGGCGCGGGCCGCCGTGGATCTCCGCGATGTCGGTGAAGAAGAGCTCGTCGTGTTCGTCGCCGTCGAGGTCGCCGGCCGCGATGCCCATCGTGTCGCGCGTGGTGGCAGGCACGAGCGATTCGTCGCGCGCGAAGCCGTCGTCGCGTTCCCATCGGTAGACCGCGTCCGGCGGCGCGAAGTCGTGGCCCACGATCACGTCGTCGTCGCCGTCGTCGTCGAGGTCGTGAACGAGCACGCTGGTCGCGGCGCCCGGAACGTCCGAGATTCGCGTCGGCACGAACGCGTCATCCTCCCAACGCACGTGCACATCCTCCGAGCGCGCGTTGGTCTTCCACGGGCTCCGCCAGCTCGGCGACCAGGTGCTCACGACCCCTTCGAGCGCGCCCGACACGGTGTGGAAGCCGAACGCGCTCGGCATCGCGTCGAGCGACAGACACCGCGTGAGCGAGAGGTCCGGCCGCGTCAGCGGACCTTTCGCGCACGACAGACCTTCCAGCTCGGCGACCACGAGATCGAGCGTCCCGTCCGAGTCGAGATCCACCAGCACCGCGAAGAGCGGGACGCCGTCCATCGGGAACGTGTGTGTTTCGAAGTCGATTCCGTCGCCCTCGCTCGCGTTGCGATGGAGCACCACGCCTGCCTCGCTCACGATCACGAGATCGTCGAGCCCGTCACGATCGACGTCGCCCACCGCGAGCGCGCGCCCGCGCCCCTGCACGAAGGGATACTCGAAGCTCCAATACCGGAGGGCGCTCGGCACCACGATGCCGAGGGACTCGGCATCGAGCGCGACGAAGCGCGTCGCATGTTCGGCCGACGTCGCGCGGGGCGGACGCCAACGCACGCCACGCACGACCTCGTCTCCGAACGCTCGCGCGCGAGGGACTTCGGACCATGGAGCGGCGGACCGAGCGTCGCTCGAGACCTCCGAGCGCACGAGCCACGCCGGCTCCTCTTCCGGCAACGTCGCGAGCTGCTCCAACACCGCGCGCCGCTCCGCGTTCGCGAGCGCCTGCGTCACGTCCCCCGCGATCACGCCGAGCAGCGCGACCGTCGCGTAGAGCACGAGCGCGCTCTTCACGGAGAGCGCGCGAGAGACCACGAGGCCCGAGTAGACGCTGTAGACGCCGAGCGTGAAGAGCAGCACCGCGACGTAGCGCAGCGGCAGCCCCGCCGCGTAGAGCACCGCGCACAGGATCACGTCGAAGGTGATCGGCACCGGCAACGCGGCCCCGAAGAACGCGAGCCCCACGCTCACGAGGAGCGCCGCCGCGAGTGTCTCGCCCGCGAGCAGCTCGGGCAGACGATCGAGCGGCAGCACGAGCACGACGAGCGCTCCGAAGGCGCCCGCCACGAGCATGAGCGGCACGGTGGTGCGCGCGACGAAGAAGGCGTTCTTACCGAACGTACGCAGCACCCACGGCAGCGCGCCGTCTCCGTCGGCGTAGGTCGGCGGCTCCGGCACCGCGCGCATCACGCGCGCCTCGCCGCGCAACGTTCGGTCCCGATCGGCGCTCAGCCACGTGCGCGCGAAGAGCGGCACGATCGCGAGCAGCAAGATCAGCGTGAGCCCGATCTTCACGAGCGCGACGTGGAGCGGAAAGAGCGTGAAGAGGAGGAAGAGCGCGACGCCGTTCATCGTCGGCGACGCCATCATCGCGGAGAGCGCGGTCTCGAAGCGGCTCCCGCCCGCCACGAGCCCGTGCGCGATCGGCGCCGCGCAGTTGACGCAGACGCCGAGCGGCGCGCCGCTCACCACGCCGAGCGCGCTCGCCTTCACGCCGTCGACGTAGCCGAGCTTCGGCTCACGACGTCGCCGCACGATCGAGAACACCGTCATCAGCGCGCCCCCGAAGAGCACGCCGAAGGTCATGCCGATGCGGTTGGTCGCGATCCAGTTGACGGTGGTGCCGTAGAGCTTGCGCGCGAACGAGTCGTCCTCGCGCACCACGATCCACGTGTCGAAACCGAGCGCGTCGAGCGCGACCTCGCCCGCCATGGTGGCCTTCTCGTGCAACGCGGGCCCGCGCGAGAGGCCCCAGAAGAGCCCCGCGAGCACGAGCACGAGCAGGAGCGCCCACGGCAGGCGCGGATCGACGCGACGCACGATCAACCCTTCGTGCGCCGTTTGCCTTCGGAGCTCATCGCGCGCTTCGGATCGCGCTTCAGCGTTCGGATGTGCTCGGCCCGCCGAAAGCGGAGCGCGGACCAGTCCTCGTCGATCGCGACCTGCCGCACGCCCTCGAAGCCGAGCGCGCCGAGCGGCTCCCAACTGTCGTCGCGACCGACGTCCGACGCGTAGCGCTTGGACGACTTCTTCGGGTACGCGCACCAGAAGAGCGCGTCGCCTTCGAGCGTCGCCGCGATCTCCGCCGCGTGCCCCGCGATCTCCGCGCAGCTCCGCACGAAGACCAAGACCGCCGCGTCGTCCTTCGCGCGCCGACGTCGGAGCGGGACCTCGGTCGCGAGCGCGTCGAGCAGCGGCGAGAGCTCGTCCGGCGCGTGCAACACGGTCAGCGTGACGTCGGGTGGAACCTGCAGCTTCTTCGCGAGGCCGGTCATGGCGGCGAGGATGCCACGCGTGCTCGTTTGCGGCGCGGCGATCCGTGCTACGCCCGCGCGCATGTTGCCGATCGATTTGCGTGGGAAGCGGGCGTTCGTCGCGGGTGTGGCGGACGACGGCGGGTTCGGGTTCGCGATCGCGAAGGCGCTCGCGGAGGCTGGCGCGACCGTGTGCGTCGGGACGTGGCCGCCCGCGATGGGCATCTTCGAGACGCTGCTCTCGCGCGGGAAGATCGACGCGTCGCGCAAGCTCTCGGACGAGTCGCTCCTTCAGTTCGAGAAGATCGTCGCGCTCGACGCCGACTTCGACACCCTCGAAGACGCGCCGCAGGAGATCCGCGAGAACCGCCGCTACCGCGAGCGGGGAGACTTCTCGATCCAGGGCGCCGCGAACGTGCTGGTCGAGGCGTTCGGCACGCCGTGCCTCGACGTCGTGGTGCACTCGCTCGCGAACGGCCCCGAGGTGAAGAACCCGCTGCTCGAGACCTCGCGCAAGGGTTACCTCGCCGCGATGAGCGCGAGCGCGTACTCGTTCGTCTCGCTCGTGCAGCGTTTCGGGCCGCTGTGTCGCCCCGGCGCGAGCTTCCTGAATCTCTCGTACCTCGCCTCCGAGCGGGTGGTGCCGGGCTACGGCGGCGGTATGTCGAGCGCGAAGGCCGCCCTCGAGAGCGACACCCGGGTGCTCGCGTTCGAGGCGGGCCGCCGCTACGGCGCGCGTGTGAACTCGATCAGCGCGGGGCCCTACGCCTCACGCGCGGCGAGCGCGATCGGCTTCATCGGCAAGGTCGTCGACTACTACGTGCAGAACACGCCCATCGCGGAGCCGCTCGAGGCGGCCGAGGTCGGGAACGTCGCGGCCTTCCTCGCGAGCCCGCTCGCGAGCGGCGTCACCGGCACGGTGGTGCACGTCGACAAGGGCTACCACGCGATGGCGATCCCGGTGGACGTCGAGGGCGCGACGATCAAACGCTGATCGGCCGAGGAGCCCACCCCGGCTCACGACGCGAAGTGCGCCGGGACACGTGGTGATTCACGACGCGAATCGCTCGTGAATCGCGCGTGGTGATTCACGAGGCGACTCGCGTGCACTCGCGTGCGACTCGCGCGTGGTGATTCGTGGTGCGAAACGCGCCGCGGTTCGTGTGTTTCACTTTCGCGCGGAGAGGCGCGCTTCGCGGCGTCGCTCCGCGGCTTCGCGACGTGCGTGCTCTTCGTCGGTCTCCGGCGTGAGGCCCGGCACCGGGAGCGGCTTTCCGTCCTCGCCGAGGTTCACGAAGGTGAGCCGCGCGTCGACGCAGAGCACGCGCGCGCCGGTCGCGGTGTCCTCGCGCTCGACCACACACTCGACCTCGAGGCTCGTGCGAAAGGCCGCGTTCACCCACGCGCGCAGCACCGCGACGTCACCCACGCGCAGCGGCGAGAGGAAGTCGAGCGCATCGACGGAGGCAGTGACCGCGACCCGCCCGCAATGACGTTGCGCGGCCACGGCAGCGCAGATGTCGATCCACGACATCACGGTGCCTCCGAACGCGGTGCCGATCGCGTTGGCGTGCTGGGGGAGCACGATCTCGATCTTCTCGGTGAGCGTCTCGCGCGGCGTGCGGGTCTTCATCGCGTGTGGTCATGGCCGAGCGCTGGGCTGTTCGCCAGCACGGCCCGCCGATGTGGGTCGCATCACGCCGCGAGCGCGCGACGATCGTCGACGAAAGGGCTCGAGGCGGGTGAGCGAGCTTCACGGAGAATCTCGCATCGTTCGAGGCGCTCGTGACGCATCCCTGCTCGTGGACGGTCGGTGATGACGCAGTGCGTTAGCGATATGCGTCAAACACGCGCCCCGAGCGCTACGCGTTCTATTGTTTCGAGCGTGTAACCACGCGGAAAATAGACTCTTCCGCGGTTGACGCGTCGCGTCAGGGCGCTAGGTTCATCTCGTCGTCGCGGTTCGCCGCGGCGGACACTCTCCCGGGAGCACCCCTGTCGGGAGAGTGCGCACCCCAAGACAGCACAACTCCAAAACCCCAAAAACCCCAGCTGACACACCCCGGCCCCGTGGGAGAGCACACCCCGCTCTTCCACGGGGCGTCAGCCTTTTTGGGGGGCCGACTGCGTCCGCAGCTCGGAGCGTGAGTCGTGGGTCGCTCCGGGTCGTTTGGGTTCGCCTGGATGTTGCTCGGTCGGCTGGACCTGCGGCCGACGAAGGCGCTCGCGCCGGACGTGCTCAATCGCCGAGCGGAAGGCACGCGACCTCCGCGGTGCCGAGCTCGTGACGACTCGGGCGCTCCAGCAACGCGGTGCCGCGGAGCTCGCCGATCACGAGCGCGGCGATGTCTCCGTGGGTGACGACCACCGCGTGCTCGCCGTCCCGCAGTCGCGCGCGCAGGCTCGTGAGCAACGCGCGCACCCGCGCTGCGCCATCGGCGAGCGACTCGCCACCGTCCGGACGCGGATCGTCACCGCGCGACCACGCCGCGACGCGCGCGTCCCACGACAGGTCTCCTTCGAGCGGGCGCAACGCGGGATCGATCGCGACCTCGACGTCGAGTCCGAGCCCACGCGCCGTCTGCTGCGCTCGGTTCGCAGCGCTCGAGGCGAGCACACGGACTCCGCGCGGCAAACGCGTCCCGGCCGCGCGTGCTTGGGTCTCGCCGTTCGGCGTGAGCGAGTCGAGCTGCTCGGCCGTGAGCCCTTCGGGTGGCGGCGTGAGGTTCTTGAACGCCTCCGCGTGGCGCACGACGCAGAGCTGGGACGACTCGAGCGCTGCACCTTCGTTCGACGACTCGCACGCGAACGAGAGAAGCGCGAGGAGGAGCGTGAGCATCGAACGCACGGGCGGTTCATGGGGCATGGCCGTGGAGGGGGCCAGCTCGGGTTGCCTCGCGTGCACCTTCGTTCGAGGGTGCAGGCATGACCTCGACTCGACGTCCGTGGTGGCGACGTGCGCTGCGCGTGCTCGGTGTGTTGCTGTTGCTCGCAGCGGTCGCAGTCGTGGTCGTGGGCTTCGTGTTGCACGAGCCGCGTCCGACGAACGCGCGCCCGGGACCGGAAGCGGAGCGACACGCGCACGCGCTGCTGACCGCGGTGGACGGTGACGCGTGGGATCGCACGGGCGCGGTGCGCTGGGTCTTCGGTGGTCGCCAAGAGCACCTCTGGGACAAGGCGCGTGGCTACGCGCGCGTACGCTGGGGCGAGACCGAGGTCCTGCTGCGCCTCCACGATCGCAGCGGCATCGCGACGATCCGTGGCGCGCGCGTGTCCGGCGAAGAAGCACGCGAGCTCCGCGAGCAAGCGTACGCGCATTGGATCAACGATTCGTTCTGGCTGAACCCGGTGGTGAAGCTCTTCGACGAAGGCACCACGCGCGCGCTCGTCGCGCAGCCCGACGGATCGGACGCGCTCTTGCTCAGCTACGCGAGCGGTGGGCTCACGCCGGGGGACGCGTACCTGTGGATCGGTGACCCGAGCGCGCCGCCGCGCGCGTGGAAGATGTGGGTCAGCATCCTCCCGATCGGCGGCGTCGAATGCACTTGGGATCGTTGGCAGACCCTTTCGACCGGCGCAAAAATCTCGACCCGCCACGACTGCGGGATCTTCGTGCTCGAGCTCACCGACGTGGAGGGCGCAGCGGACGTGGTGGCGCTCGAAGGCGAGGACCCGTTCGCGGCGTTGCGTTGAGCGGTTCGTCGCTCGATGCTCGCGCGATGCGACTGCACCATGTGGCGCTCCGGACCCACGACGTCGACGCGCTCGAGGCGTTCTACGCGGGTGTGCTCGGGCTCGACTGCGTGCGCCGCGACGGGACGCGCAGCGTGTGGCTCGCGATCGGGGACGCGGTGCTGATGATCGAGCGTGCCGAGGAGAGCGAGCCTCCGACGGATCCACGCTCGATGGAGCTCGTCGCGTTCGCCGCAGAGGACGTGGCCGAGCGCGACGCGATCGAGGCGCGGCTCCGAGCACGCGACGTCGTCGTCGAGGCGCGCACGGCACACACGATCTACTTCCGCGATTCGGACGGACGACGGGTCGGGGTCTCGACGTACCCACTCGCGGCCTTGGTCGAGACGACGTGAGCGTGGAGCTCCGACGCGAGGTGTCGATCGAGCGCTGGCCGCTCGCGCGCCCGTTCCGCACCGCACGGATCACCCGCACGCACACCACGGTGGTGGTGCTGCGCCTTCGCAGCGGGCCGCACGAGGGTTGCAGCGAGCACGTGCCTTACGAACGCTACGGCGAGTCGCCCGACGTGGTCGCACGACGTCTGCGCGGGTTCTCGTTCCACGAGCTCGCGACGCTCGATCGCCTCGTGACCTTCCCGTGCGACGTGTCGACGCTCGACGCGCGCCTGTCGCATGCGCTCGCCGCGTTGCCGTCGGGGGCGACGCGCGCGTGCGTGGCCGATGCGTGGATCGCGCTGCAGGCGAGGCGGCGAGGGATCTCGGTCGCGCGTCTCCTCGGCCTGCCCGAACCGCGACCGGTGGCGACGCTGCAGAGCCTCGGCGCGGACACTCCGGAGCGCACGGCGGCCGAAGCGCGCCGGCACGCGAGTCGCCCGACGTTGAAGCTCAAGGCGAGCGGCGATCCGGCGCTCGATCTCGCGCGGATCGAGGCGGTGCACGCGGCGGCTCCGCGCGCAGAGCTCGTGGTCGACGCGAACGAGTCGTGGACGCCGAGCTCGTACGAGCGGCTCGTGCCCGAGCTCGCCGGGCTGGGGGTCGTGTGGATCGAGCAGCCGTTCCCGGCGCACGACGACACGGCGCTCGCCAGTTTGCCGCGTCCGATCCCGGTGTGCGCGGACGAGAGCTGTCACGTGGCGCGCGACGTCAGGAAGCTTCGTGGGCGCTACGACGCGATCAACGTGAAGCTCGGGAAGGCGAGCGGGCTCGTCGGGGCGCTGGCGACGATCGAGGCCGCGCGGCGCGCGAAGATGCGCGTGATGGTCGGGTGCATGGTGAGCACCTCGCTCGCGCTCGCGCCGGCGGTGATCGCCGCTCAGCGCGCCGACCTGGTCGACCTCGACGGCGCGTCGTTCCTCGCTCGTGACCGAGTCGGGTCGGGCGCGATGCGTGGCGCTTGGCTGGCTCCCGCGCCGACGAGCTTCTGGAGCTGAAAAGAAGCTCGGCCGATTTCCGCAAGCCGCACTACCGGACGGCGCGCAGCGAACGAAGTGAGCGAAGGCTCGTGGGAGGGGGCCCCATCGGGGCTTCATGCCCCGTGGGGGAGGGTCTGGCGACAGACCCTCGGGGAAGCCGAGCGCGGCCCGCGTAACCTTTCGCGCGCCGGCGCGACGACCGGCGGCTCGCACACGCGAGACTAGGAGGATCATGTCGCTCTACGAAGCCACGGTGCCGCAGCTCACGAAGATGCTCTCCAACCTCGAGCGTTGGATCGACGAAGCCGAGGCGCACGCGAAGACGAAGGGCTTCGAGCCCGACCTCTACCTCGGTTTCCGGCTCGCGCCCGACCAGTACGCGTTCGTGCGCCAGGTCCAGTCGGCGTGTGACTCCGCGAAGTTCGCGGCCGCGCGCGCCGGGGGCAAGGAGCCGCCCAAGCACCCCGACGACGAGACCACGCTCGTGCAGCTCCGCGCGCGCATCCGCGCGGTGATCGACTTCCTCGCGAGCTTCGATCCCTCCGACTTCGAAGGCGCGGAATCGCGGGAGATCCGGCTCCCCTTCATGCCCGGAAAGGCGATGAAGGGCATCGACTACGTGCACCAGATGGGGCTCCCGAACTTCTACTTCCACCTCGTTCACGCCTACGCGATCCTGCGTCACAACGGCGTGCCGCTCGGGAAGATGAAGTTCATCGGTGGGCTCGACGTGTACGACGTCTGAGCGAGGACCGACGTCTGCGCGAGGATCGAGCGTGCGCGGATCCGAACGAACGCGAACCCGCGCTCGACCGCGATCAGCCGAGCGCGTGGCGTGGCTCGGGGAGCACCGACGTCCGCGCCGGCGTCGCTTCGATCGGCGGCTCCGCGCGCACGCCTTGCGGGAGCTCCCACTCCTCGACCTGCCAGTGTCGCCACGCCTCGCGGTGCAGGACCTCGAGCGCCTCGCGCGAGCCGAGCAGCGCTGCGCGCTCCTCCTCGCGCAGGCCGGCGGGGCCCACCTGGATCGCCTTGCTCACGAGCGCTTCGTCCAACGTGCCGGGAGGGAGCGCCGCCCGGAGCCGCGCGCAGGGGCTCGGATCGAGCACGAGATCGCGAAAACGTGCTGCGGCGTCCGCGTGAAAGTAGCCGCGGTGCGCGTGGAAGGCGCGCACCACCGCGGTCTCGTGCTCGTCGGCGGCGCGCGGCACGCGCAGGAGCGCCGCGAGCGCGCGGCCTGCCGACTCCGAGCCGAGCAGCGCGGCGAAAGGGATCGCGAGCGCCCATGGGATCGCGATCGGTGCGACGAAGAGCGACGCGTTCGGAGCGAACCAGGCGACCAGCCCGAGCGTGAGCACGCCGAAGAAGGTCGCGAGGGTCGTGCGGGCGTCGATCGCGGAGGACCAGGCACCTTCGGCGTGGCGGCGCTGGGGGTTCCAGCCGACCGCGCGGCCGGTGACGATCTCGAGCACGAACACCGTGTGCGCGAGCATCGTGATGGGCGCGAGGAAGACCGAGAGCGTGAGCTCCACCGCCGCGGCCATCGGGAGACGAAGCGCTTCGAGCAGACGCCCACGTCGCAGCGCACCCACCATCGAGGCGAGGATGCCGACGACGCGCGGCGCGAGCAGGAGCGCGATCGACGCGATGCCGAGGAGCACGAGCGAAGACGCGTCGGCCACCGAACCGCGCCACGCCACGAGCGCGCCGAGCGCGAGGAAGACGAGCCAGAGCGGCGAGAGCAGGTACGCCATCGCGCCGAGTGCGAGGTGCAGACGGCTGCGCGGCGTCAGGCCCTCGGCGAGCACCACGCGCAGGTGCTGGAGGTTGCCTTGGCACCACCGTCGATCGCGCACGAGGTACTCGCGCAGCGTGGGCGGCGGCTCTTCGTACGAGTCGCCGAGGTCGTCGGCGAGCCGCACCCCGTAGCCGCCACGACGGAGCAGCGCGGCCTCCACGAAGTCGTGGCTGAGGATCGGTCCGCCGAGCGGTGGCGCGCCCGAGAGCAAGGGGAGCCCGCAGCACTTCACGAACGCGTCGACGCGGATGGCGGCGTTGTGGCCGAAGTAGTTTCCGTCGGAACCGCTGAAGGCGGCCAGGCCGCTCGTGAGCACGCCGCCCGCGAGCCCGTGCGCGAGCTGCAGCGCGCGCGCGAAGAGCGTCTGCCCACCGCGCAGCGCGATCGGCGCTTGGAGCAACCCGAGCGACGGGTTCGCGTCCATGCGTCGCACCAGCGCGATCATCGTCTCGGCGCCCATCAAGCTGTCGGCGTCGAGCACGATCGCGTAGCGGTAACGATCGGCGTGCCGCACGAAGAGCTCCGCGAGGTTGCCGGCCTTCTTGCCGACGTTGCGGCGACGGCGTCGGTAGAACACCGGCACCAGCCCCGACTGCGCGGCTCGGCTCGCGAGGCGACGCCACGCACGCGCTTCGTCGGCGGCGCGCGCCGGCGATTGGGTGTCGCTCGCGATCAGGATCTCGAACGAGCGCGCCTCCGGAAACGCGAGCAGGCGCTCACGCATCGCGGCGAGGCCCGCGAACACGCGCTCGGGATCTTCTTCGAAGATCGGCATCACGATCGCGGTGCGCGGGAGCGGACCGGCCGACGCCGTGACGCGTGGTCTTCGGATCGTGCGCGCGATCCCGAGGAGCGCGAGCACGAGCGCGTGCCCGTGCAGGCTCGCGAGCAGTCCGAAGAGCGTGCCCCACGCGATGGCCAGCGCGTCGCCGCCGGCCGCGATGGAGAAGCGCCAACCGCCGAGCATCCCGAGCGCGAGGCCGGGCAGCAGCGCGAGCATCCACGCGCGCGAAGGTCGCGCGAGGGGCTGCGTGGGGAGCGCGCCTTCGTCGAGCAGCGAGGCGTGGGCGTCGCGCAGCGCGTCGCGGAGCACGTCGTCGTCGGAGAGGAGCGCGTCCGGGAGCCGATCGAGCGCGCGCCGCAGCTCGACACCTTCGGGATCCGCGGCGCGGGCTTCCGAACCGAGCACCTCGGCCGCCCACGCGTCGACGCGCTCTTGCGCGTGCCGGATGATCTCGTCCGGTGTGGTCTTGCGCGAGGCGTGCGCTTCGAGCAGCAGTCGCTCCTTGAGCGCGTCGAGTGCGGCGTCCTCGAGCGGCGCGAGCGATCGCAGGAATACCCGCAAGCGACGGCCTGCGTCGGCGCCGCTCGTGCGGACGCGGCTGGTCGAAGGTCCGGAGACGTCGAGCGACGGGATCACGACGCGACCTCCGGTTGCCAGAGGTAGGTGAAGGTCTCGCCGAGCGCGCGCTCGCCCGCATGCAGGAACGAGCGCAGCTCCACCGCGTCGCGCTCCGCTTCGAGGCGAATCACGAGCCGCACGTGGCCGCTCGGCTCGCGCTCCACGCGCGCGAGATCGACGCGTGCACCTTCGGCGTCGACGCGCACGTTCGGCTCGACCTCGCGCGGCACTCCAGCCCACGTCACGACGAAGAGGCCGTCGTTCGCGTCGTGCGCGTCGGGCTGCACGGTCGCTTCCGGCCGCCCGAGGCGCGTCGCGATCACGTGCGCGCCCGGCTCCTCGAAGCTCCCGAACGCCACGCGGTAGCCGTAGCGCAGCGAACGACCCGGCGCGTCCGGCACGAAGAACGCGCCGACGTTGTCGTCGGTCTCGAGCCGCGTCGCGATCTCCAAGAGCCGCACCGCGCCTGCGCCCCAGTCGCCGCGCGGCGTCACGAGCGCGCTCGGTCGCTCCGCGTAGCGCGCCTCGAGATCTTGGTAGCTCGCCGGATCGCGGTCGCGCTGCACCAGCCCGAACGCGCGTGGTCGATCGAGGCGGAAGCTCGAGAGGGTCGTGCGCGGAGGATTCCGCAGCGGGCGGTAGAGGCGCTCGCCGTTCTCCGCGTGCAGCACGAGGCCGTCGGAGTCGTGGACCTCGGGGCGGAAGTCGCCGAAGCGCGCGGGGCGGTCCTCGCCGAAGAGGTACATGCTCGTGAGCGGCGCGAGCCCGAGCGCCTCGACGGGCGCGCGGAGGAAGAGCGCCGCGTCGACGTCAATCGCGGTGGGCGCGCCGGGCGTGAGCGCGAAGTGGAACGCGCCCTCTACGCGGGGGCCACGCACGTCCGCGATCACGTGCGCGACCTCGTCCTCGGGACGTGGCGTGACGAGGTGGAGCGCGACGATCTCGGGGAACTCCTCCGGACGATCGAGCCCGGTGTCGACGCCGACGCAGCGCGCGGAGAGGCCGTAGACGTTGCCGCGTCCGAGCGAGCGGAAGTAGCTCGCGCCGAGGAACACGAGCACCTCGTCGCGGTAGGCGTCGGTGTTGATCGGCGTGTGCAGCCGAAGACCCGCGAAGCCCAATCCTTCGAAGCGCGACGGGTCGAGACCTTCGGGATAGACGAAGAGCGCGGGATCGAACGCGAGCGGGCGCGCGCCTTCGTCGTCGTGCACGACGATCGCGACGTCGCGTCCGTAGTAGAAGCCGCGGTGGAAGAGCTGCGCTTCGTAGCGACCTCCGCGATCGCGCCAGAGGCTTCGCTCGGTGCGAAAGCGGATCTGACGGTAGAGGTCGTACGAGATCCCGCGCAGCTCGGGTGGCACCTCCGGCGGGGGCGCGATCGCGGCGGTGCGGAGGCGTCGCTGCGCGCGGCGCGTGGCGTCCGCGAAGATCGTGCGTGCGCGATCGTCCGGCGACGTGCGCGCGCGCGGTCGCGCGTGGAGAGGAGCGGGCCCACATGCCCCGAGCAGCAGGGCTCCGAGGTGTTGGAGGAACGAACGGCGTCCCGACATGCGCGCGGCCGCTGAGCAATGCGCGTGCCCTTTACGTGTCTTCACGTGATGCATGCGGCGCTCACGCGGATCGAAGCGGTGCGACGAGACACGATTCGTCGTTCGACTCGCGATTCTCGGTGGATCGTGCGTCATGCGTGCGGGGAAGCTCGTTCGTGTGCGCCGAGGTGGACGCGCCCGGATCGCCTCCGCGACCTTCCTCGACGCGGGGCGCCCACACCAGACCGCCACGCTGTGTCGCGATGTCTCGCTTCCGTCGCTCGATGGAGACTGTGATCTCCACTCGTTCTCTGAACTTTTCCGATGGATCGGCGCGATCGAGACCCCATCGGCACGCCTCGCGTGCGCGCATGGAATTCGCAAACGGGCCGCGCGCCCATGCGTGCCTCTCCGCTGGCTCTCGCCGCTCGCCCAACCTCGCAGCACACCCTCGACTTCGCCGCGCGCTCGGTGATCGATGGGCTCGGCTCTCGCAGCACGGTCGAGACGCTCCTCGCGAGCCGCGCGCTCCGTCACTCGTGGGAGGCGCTGCACCAGCTCCTCGCGATCCGCCTCGGGGAGGACGAGACCGCGGCGGCGCTCGCTTCGCTGGAGGGGCCGATCGACGACTCGGCGCCGAGCGCGCGCGCGTCGATCTTTCGTCGCGCGTGGTCCGCGATCGACGAGCTCGAGCCGCGATTGGATCGCGCGTGGTGGTCCGATCACGCGTCATCCTTGTCGGAGTCGTATCGACGCGCGCTCGCGAAGACGCGCGCCGCGCTGGTGGTGCGCACCAGCCCGACCGCCCTGCGTCCCTTCGACGTGGCAGAGCTCGTGTTCGCGCGGCGACTCTCGATCCCGGAGGTCGCGTTCGTGCTCGCGCGCACCGAAGCGGAGGTCGAAGCGGTGCTGCTCGATGCCGAAGCGACCGCACGTCGTTCGCTCGGCGAGACACCCCCGAGCCGCGGCGCGACGCTCGACGACGCGTTGCTCGAAGCGCTCGCGCTCGCGCCGCGAGCCGAGCGACCGCGGGGCGAGCCGCTGCTCTCCGAAGGCGACGTCGTCGCGGAGCGCTACCGCGTCGCGCGTTGGCTCGGGACGGGCGGGTTCGCGGACGTGTACGAAGCGACCGATCTCGACGTGCCGGGTCACGTGGTCGCGCTGAAGCTGTTTCGCCAACCGTCGGCGGACGGCGCGGCGCGTGAGGCCGCGCTGCGCGAGCTTCGCCTCATCGCGAGCGTCACGCACCCCTCGATCGTTCAGTTCAAGGACCACGGCTGGCACCTCGATCGGTTCTTCTTCGTCATGCCGCTCTACCGCGGCGAGACCCTGCGCGATCGGCTCGCGCGCGGACCGCTCTCGCGCGTCGAGGCGCGCTCCGTCTTCGTACCGCTCGCGCGTGCGCTCGCGGCGCTGCACCGCGCGGGCGTTCGTCATCAGGACGTCAAACCGGACAACGTCTTCCTCGCGCGCCCCCACGACGGGGACGACGCGGACCTGCTGCCCGTGCTCCTCGATCTCGGCGTCGCCGCGAAGGACGCGGAGAACGTGCTCGCCGGCACCCCGAGCTACCTCGCACCCGAGGTCGCGGCTCGTTTCGCGCGCGAGCCCGATCCCCCGACCGTGACGGGCAAAGCGGACGTCTTCGCGCTGGCGCTCACGCTGCGCAACGCGCTCGCACCCGACGAAGAAGAAGAGGTGCTCGGCGGCGCGGTCGACGCGTTCGTACGCCATCGCGCACGACACGGGCTCACGGCCCCGAGGCGTCGCGAGCTCCGTTACTTGCGCGCGAGCTTCGAGCGTTGGCTTCACCTCGCGCCCGACGAGCGCCCCGACGCCGCGACCTTCGCGCGCGAGCTCGCGATCCTCACCGCGCCGGAGGAGAAGCGCGCGCGTCGTGTGGCGACGTTGCGCTGGGGACTGCCGCTCGTCGTCAGCCTGCTCGTGGTCTTCGGTGCGGTGGTCTTCGTGCTCGGACGCGACGCGGAGCTGCAGCGCGTGGAGGCGAGCCAGGCGCGTGAGCTCGCGGCGCTCGAGCGCATGCGCGCCGAGGAAGCTCGCGAGCGGGCCGCGCGGGTGCGGGCAGATCTCGCGGAGTCGATGGCGCGTCGGCGCGCGCTCGAAGCGGACGTCGCGCGCCTTCAGGAAGAGTACGCGGCCGGTCGGCTCACCCGCGAGGAGCTCGCATCGAAGCTCGCGCACGCGGAGAGCGCGCTCGCGGTGCTCGCCACGCAGACCGAAGAGACGACGATGCGTCTTCAAGGCGAGCTGCGCCGCATGCGCGAGTCGCGCGACCTTTCGCTCGGCGAGCTCGACCGGGCGCGGGAGAGCCTCAGGCACGAGCAAGAACGAGCCGCTGCGCTGCGCGATCGCAACGACGCGTTGACGGCGGAGCTCGAAGAGGCTCGCGCCACCACGGCGCGAGTGCGCGCGCGGATGGACGAGCTGGAGCAGACCCTCGGCGCGCTGCGCCTGAGCCTCGGGACCGCGGAGGACGAGAGCCCGCTGCCTTGAGCGCTGCGCACTGCGGCACCGTCGAGCCCGAAGCCCTCCGTTTGGGTCACGCCCGAGACCGAAGGCGTTTCGTTTGGGGCGGTCTTCGGCTCCGAACGCGCTTGGAACGGCGCGCGTCCCGTGGCATCTCGTGCGCCGCATGAGCGCGCAGCCGACGCAGCCGGAGCGGGGAGGGTGGCTCGCGCTCGCGTGGGCGGTCGGCGCGGTGGCGACCGCGATCCCGATCTTCACGCCCGAGCACGTGCCCTTCCTCGACTGGCCGCAGCACGCGGCGATGGTCGCGGTGCTCGCGGGGCACGGCGATCCCAGCCAAGGCTTCGACCGCTACTACGAGTTGCACCCGCAGGTGTCGACGTACCTGAGCTTCTATTACGCGGGCGCGCTGCTCGCGAAGCTCGTCGGCGTCGACCTCGCGATGCGGATCCTGACGGTGGTCTCGATGATCACCACGCCGCTCGCGACCGCGTCGCTGCTGCGCGCGCTCGGCCGTTCGCCGTGGCCTTCGTTGCTCGCGTTCGTCCCCGCGTGGAGCTGGCCGCTCTACATGGGCTTCACCACGTACGTGCTCGCGGTGCCGCTCGCGCTCTGGACGATCGCAGCGCTCGTGAAGCTCACCGATCGCGAGGAGGGCGAGCGCCGTGGACCTTTCGTCGAAGTGGTGATCGCGTCGACGCTGCTCTTCTTCACCCATGCGCTCGCGTACGGTGCTGCGCTCGCGGTCGCGGGCGTCGCGCTCGCGATCTTCCATCATTGGCGACGTTTTCGTCGCTTGCTGATCGCGCTCGCCGCGCTCGCGCCCTCACTGCTCGCGCTCGGCTACTGGATGGTGCGCCAGTGGACGGGCTCCGCCGCCGCGCGCAGCGGCGCGCTCACGGCGACCGTGCATGGACAGAGCGAAGGCGGCATCGAGCCGCACCCGCTCGCGAACAAGCTCCCCGAGCTGCCGACGTGGTTCAACGAGGCGTTCCGCGACGACGCCGACACCACGATCGGCACCTACTGGCTCTACGCGCTCGCGTTCACGTTCGCGGCGGGGCTCGTCGCGCTCGCGCTCCGCACGCGACGCGATCGACCGAACCTTCGCGCGTTCGTCCTGTCGTTCCCGTGGCGCGCGGTGCTCGTCGCGCTCCTGATCGCGGGGCTCTACTTCGTGGTGCCGATGAGCGCGGGCAACATCTGGGCGCTCTCGCCGCGGATGATCGTGCTCGCCGCGTGCGGCTCGACGCTGCTGGTGCCGCGCCTCTTCGATCGCCCCGTCTTCGACGCGCTCGCGCTGGCCCCCGCGCTCGCGCTCACGCTCTACGCGGCTCACGTGAATCACGAGAAGCTCGGCAGCGGCGATCGCGACGCGCGCGATCTGAGCGCGGTGCTCGCGCACGCCGAGACCGGCCAGCGGCTCTACGGGCTCGTCTACTCGACCGGCGACGACGCGATGTCCGGCGCGGTGCACCTGCACGACGCGGCCTACTACATGGTCGAGCGCGGCGGGCTCACCGGCTTCACGTTCGTGCACGTGCCGACGATCCCGCTGCGGCTGCGCACGCTCGGCGATGGCCCATACCCGGGCCGGCGCGGCGAGTGGGAGCACGATCGTTTTCGCTTCGAGATCTACGGGGACTTCTACGACTACCTCTTGAGCCGCGGCGGGGGCGCGAGCCTGCCCGCGCGCATCGGGGCTCCCATCGGCGCGCTCGAGCTCGTGCACACTCGAGGCGCGTGGGCGCTCTACCGAAACCGCCGCCCGCGCCGCACGCTCGTGCGTTCGTTCGGCGAGACGCTGCACGAGGCGACCGCGCGCATCGTCCGCGGTGGTGGCGCTGCCGAGACCTGCGCGCCGTGGGACGGCCGCGGGCTGCGGTGTCCGGGCGGGGATTGGATGAACGTCTCGCCGAGTGAGCAGAGCTTCGGTGGGCGTCGTGTCTTCTGCGTGTGGGCGCACCCGCCGGCGAACGGCGACACGCTCGAGCTCACCTACGAGAACGTGCCGTCCGAGGGCGACCGGATCACCGGCTTCGCGGGCGTCGCGGACGGCGGACAGAACGCGTCGGGCCCCGACGTGACGCTCGCGATCTCCGTCGACGGCAACGCGATCGGGCAGGTGCAGGCGGGCTCGACGCGTGGGTGGCGACTCTTCGATCTCCCGGTGCCACCGAGCGATCGGCCGCGTCGTGTCGTCCTGCGCATCTCCGCGCCCGACGACGGCGCGCGGCACTTCTGCTTCGGCGCGCAGCTCTTCGCGTCCGAGCCGACCGACCCGGCGGACGACGACGCCGATGCGCGCTGAGCTCGCGTGTGTGCTCGGTCTGCTCGTCGCGTCGACCTCGAGCGCGCAGCCGAGCGCGCCGACGACCGCGCCGCCGAGCGCGGCGATCTCCGCGGCTGCGACGAGCTCCGCAGCGACGAGCGCGAGTACGCCGAACGTCGCGAGCGTGCCCACGACGACCGCTGCGAGCATGCCGCGCGCGACGTCCTTCGCGCCTCCGATCGAGCCCGACGTGTTCGTACGTGTGGCGGACGGACGCTTCGTGATCGGCGACGCGCCGTTCGCGTTCGTGGGCGCGAACGTCGCGGTCACGCACTCCGCGCCGCACCGCGCCTCGCTCGAGGCCGCGCTCGACGCGGTGGTCGCGGACGGCGGCACCGTGATCCGCGTGTGGGCCCTCGGCGAAGCGCCGCTCGACGCGCCCGCCTGGAGACGCGAGTACGCGATGCGCGTCGGACCCGAAGGCTGGGTCGAAGAGAGCTTCGTGCACCTCGACCGCGTGCTGGTCGAAGCGCGACGTCGCGGGCTGCGCGTCGTCGTGGTGCTCGCCAACCGTTGGGGCGACTACGGCGGATTCTCCGAGCTCGCGCGTTGGGCGGGCATGCCGCCTCGCGATCGTGATCTCTCGCCCGCCGAGCTCGACGCCTTCCTCGCGTGCGCGCGTTGCGACGCGCTCTTCGACGCGCACCTCCGTCGCGTGCTCGGCCGGACCAACACCGTGAGCGGCGTGGCCTACCGCGACGACCCCACGGTGCTCGCGTGGGAGCTCGTCAACGAGGTCACCGCGACCACCACCGCGGGTGAGCGCGCGCTGCTCGGATGGGTCGATCGCCACGCGCAGACCGTCCGCGCGCTCGCGCCGCGTCAGCTCGTCTCGGCCGGGCACCTCGGGTGGCGCACGCTCCGCGATCGCGCGGTGTGGCGTGCGGTCCATGCCTTGCCGTCGATCGACTTCGCCGACCTGCACGCCTACCCGCGTCGCGATCCGCGGGTGCGTTCGATGCGTGACTTGCACGCGTGGATCGATGCGCGGGCGGCGGACGCGCGCGCGCTCGGCAAGCCGCTCGTGATCGGCGAGCTCGGTTTTTCGCTCTCGGAGCCGGACGCCGCGCGTTGGCTCGACGCCTTCTTGCAGCGCGCGCGGCGCGTCGGCGTCGCGGGCGTGTTGCTCTGGATCTACCGCGTGTCGGGCTACCGCGATCCCTACGCGGTCCACTTCGATCGGCCCCACGCGCGGGCGATCCGCCGCGTGATCGCGAGGAACGCGCGTGCGCTCTCGTCCACGCGGCGCACGTCGGCGGCGGCGCCGAACGACCTCCACGAAGCGCCGCCGCTCGCGCGCTGCCCCGGGCGCCCCCTGCTGCACGAGGCGTGGCTCGACAATCGCCTCGTGCTCGATCCGGCGCGCTTCGCGCTCGCGCGTTTCGAAGCGTGTGGGCTCCACGCGCGGCCGGACGCACCCGAAGAGGCACACCTCTGGGGCGCGGGCGAAGGCTTCGTGGAGTGGCGGATTCGGGTGCGTCGTCGTGCGCGCTACGTGCTCGAAGCGACGCTCTCGACCGAGCTGCCCGGCCTCGGAGGCGGCGCGCCGGAGGACGCGGGCTCGTTGCGCACGCGGGTCGACGGAACGGTGGCGGACGAGCGGACGCTCCTGCCGGACGACGGACGCGGACGCGCCGAAGCGATCCCGCTCGGCGAGCTCGCGCCGGGCGTGCACCGCGTGCGGTTGGAGACGGTGGAGCGCCCGGGTCGCGGGCTCGCGGTGTACGCGCGCGCGCCGATGGTCGTGCGCGTGGAGTGACTCGAGCGGCTACAGCGCGTCCGCCATCGCTTCGAGGTGAGCGAGCCAGCTCGGGTCGGGGGCGTCGAGCTCGGCGAGGAGCGACGCGAAGTCGGTGGGGGACGCAGGGGGCGCGGGAGGCGTCTCGCCGCGGCCGAAGATCGAGGACCAGAGGCTGCGCTCGCGACGTGCGGGCGGCGGCGGCGCGCCCGTGGTGGGAAGAGCGCGCGGAGGTGGCGGCGCATGGCGCGGCGGCGGTCCCGCGGGCGCGGGTGGGGGAGCGCCGGGACGCGAGGGCATCGGGGGCATCGGGCGCGCGGCGCTCGACGGAATCGCGCCGTCTCGTGGCACGTCCGACTTCGCGGTTGAGCGCTGCACGCTCGCGCGCGTCCGGAGCGAGTCGAGCTCCAAGAGCTCGCCTTCCAGCTCCTGCCGCATCTTCGCGAGCGCGCGCGAGAGCCGCATGCGGATGGTGCCCTCCTTCTGACCGAAGACCTCCGCGAGCTCGTCGTACTCGAGGCCGTGTCGGAAGCGCAGCATCACGAGCGCGCGCGAAGGCTCGTCGAGTACCTCGAGCGCGCGCACCACGTCGTCGCGTCGTTGAAGGAGCTCGGGACCGAGGGGCGCGCCGTCGTCGGGGTGCAGCTCGACGATCTCGACGTCCGGTGCGACCGCGTAGGGCGCGCGCTTGAGGCGACGCAGGTGATCGAGGCAGCGATGGCGCGCGATGGCGAGCAGCCAGGTCCGCGGCGAGCTCTCCAGCCGCAGCCCCGAGAGCCCTCCGAACGCGCTCGCGAACGTGTCCTGCGCGAGGTCCTCCGCGGTCGTCGCGTCGCGCACGATCGCGCGACAGAGCGAGAGCACGTCGCCTGCGTGCGCGCGCACCAGCCACGTCGCGGCCGCGCGGTGATCGCCGCGGCCGAGCGCGTCGTGGAACGAGGCCGCGTCGAGCACGAAGGGCAGTAGACGAACGAGCCGCGGATTTGTCACCGACGATTTTGCAGGTCGTCGAATTGTTCAATCGAAACGATGGTTTGAAAGAATCGAACGTCGGCTTCGTGACGAGCCGCGCGCCCGGGCGCCTTCCTCTGCGAGGCGACGATCCCGCACGTCGCGGGAGCCTCGAGAGGAGCCCACCATGACCTTCACGCTCACCCACGACGCCCTCCACCTCGGCGACGTCACGATCCGCTTCCAGCGCACGCTGCGCATCCCCGACGACGGCAAGCGCTACCCGTTGCCGCCCGGCCTCGGCGCCTTCCCGCTCCGTCGCGTGGACGACTACGCCTCGCGCGTGCCCGACGAGTGGCGCGAGCGCGGCGGCGTGATGTTGCCGATGTACCAACGCGAGGCGATGTGGCTTCACCTGAGCGCGCCGCACTGGAAGCCACACGCGCTCAAGGTCGGCGTCGGCAAGGTCTGCGCGATCACGGGCGAGCGTTGGAGCGAAGAGCTGCACGCGCTCCCCTCGCGCGGGATCTTCCGCGGCGACGCGCCGAAGCAGGACTACGTGGTCTTCCCGCCTCAACCGTGGCTCGACGGGATCTGCACCGGCAACGGCACCATCCGACAGTTCGTCGCGATGCCGCTCGGCCTCGGCTACACGGTCGAAGGCCAGGTCACGGGCGAGGAGCGCTTCGGCGGCTTGCAGCTCAAGGTGGTCCCACCGAAGCCCGGCCGCTTCGCGCCGCCACCCCCGCCGCCGCGTCGCGCGGAGTGGGACGGCGAGCTCTGCGAGATGTCGTCCGCCGCGCCGCCTCCGCCCGCGTGCGCGGCGCCGAGCGGGATGCCGGGCGCGCCCATGGCGTCGCGCGCCCGCAAGGCGACCGCGATGGGGCTCGCCGCGGGCGGGCAGATGAAGCAGAAAATCTATCCGGATCCGCACGGCCTCGAGACCTGGGATCTCGGCGCTTCGACCCGCGTCTTCGTGCACATCGTCAGCTCCGATCAATGGCAGGACATCACGGGCGAGGCGCCGCCGCCTTCGCCGGTGAGCGCACGAACCTACGCCGAGCACGGCCTGCCTTGGTTCGAGCTCTACGACGAGCACGCGCCGACGGTGGCCCCGAGCGCGACCCTCGCGGGCGTGAAGAGCGTCGCGGCGATCGACGCGCAGAAGAGCACCCACCCGCTGCAGGACGACTCGAGCGTCGACGCGCCGTTCGTGCAGAAGCTCTGGTCCGCCCTCGTCGGCGACGGAAAGGTGCGGGACGGAAAGTGGTGATCGCACCGGCCGAGCCCGCTGCGCACGAGGCCTGCGCGCCACCGCTCGTTCGTGCGGAGTCGGAGCTCGACCCGCCGCAGGACCCGCTCGTCGTTCGGTTGGCGGCGGGATTTCTGCTCTTGGTCCTGCTCCCTCTCTTCTCACTCGCCTTCCTCGCTTCGATCGCGCTCGCGATCGTGCTGCTCCCGCTGGCGCTCCTGCACTCGTTCGTCGGCGGTCGACCGCGAGGTGCGCTCCCGCACGAGGCGCGCGCCGCTCCGTCGCCTCGCGGAGGGCGGCGCGATATTCCTCGCTCATGAACACCGACGCGATCCGCTCCTACGTCGAGCAGCGCTGGGACGAGTCCATCGTCCCCGAGCTCGAGGCCTACATCCGCATCCCCGCGCTCAGCCCCCACTTCGATCCGAAGTGGCAAGAGAACGGGCAGCTCGACGCCGCGGTCGAGCACGCGCGGCGTTGGTGCGCGGAGCGCCCGATCGTGGGTTTGAAGGTCGAGGTCGTCCGCCTGCCCGGGCGCACGCCGGTGCTCTTCATGGAGATCCCGGCCGCGTTCGGCGGGCGCGACGACCGCACCGTCTTGCTCTACGGCCACCTCGACAAACAGCCCGAGATGAGCGGCTGGGACGAAGGGAAGGGCCCGTGGATCCCCGTGCGTGTGGGCGACAAGCTCTACGGCCGCGGCGGCGCGGACGACGGCTACGCGGCTTACGCGTCGCTCACCGCGATCGAGGCGCTGCAGCAGCAGAAGCTCCCCCACGATCGTTGCGTGGTGCTGATCGAGGCGTGCGAAGAGAGCGGCTC
>ERZ761607.954-NODE-954-length-40269-cov-5.900358_pt1 | contig 40269 bp, 34 predicted proteins | sample MGYA00511164_ERZ761607 | MGnify/ENA primary metagenome ERZ761607 (study PRJEB28899, sample SAMN02445080) | bioreactor sludge metagenome | biome: EBPR sludge | place: Australia: Brisbane, Thorneside Wastewater Treatment Plant | collected 2011-06-22 ...
CGACCCCGGCGCGAAACTGGAGTTCAGCCAGGTGGAGGTGCTCTTCGACACGGTGTTCGCCGTATCGCCGCCCATCGGCACGGTCACCAAGCGGTTCCGGGTGCGCAACCCCAACAGCGAGGGGGTGCGGGTGGACATCGCGCTGGAAGGGGGTACGCCCTCCCCTTTCCGCATCAACGTGGACGGGGCGGCCGGTACCGCCTTCAACGATGTGGAGATCCTCGGGGGCGACAGCATCTACGTCTTCGTGGAGGCCAGCCTGGACCAATCCAACCAGAGCGCGCCCTTTGTCCATGAGGACCATATCGTCTTCCTCACCAACGGCAACGAGCAGAAGGTGAAACTGGTGGCCTGGGGGCAGGATGCGCATTACTTCTATCCGGACCGGTTCCCGGCAGGCCTGCCGGCCTACAGCATCATCGCGGGCGAGAACGAGACCGTGCAGTGGGGCAATGACAAGCCGTACCTGATCTATGGCTATGCGGCGGTCGATTCGCTGGGAACCCTGATCATCGATCCGGGCGTGCGGGTCTATGTGCACGGCGGCGGGGGGCTGTGGATCTACCGCTGGGGGCGGCTGCTGGCCGACGGCACACCGGAGGAGCCCATCACCTTCCAAGGCGACCGCCTGGAGCCCTTCTATGCCGAACTGCCCGGGCAATGGGACCGCATCTGGATCAACGATGGCCCCGCTGGCGCCGACCATGTGCTCGACAACGTGCTGGTGAAGAACGCCCTTGTGGGCATCCAGTGCGAGACCTGGCCCGGCATCCCGGATGCGCCCACCAGCGCTGCGAAGCTGAACATGAGCAACGTCCGGATCCGCAACTGCAGCGCAGCCGGGGTGCTGAGCCGCAACTTCCGCATCACCGCCGGCAACGTGCTCATCGGCGACTGCGGGCAGTATGCCATGGCGCTGACCGGCGGGGGCGAATACGACCTCAACCACATCACGGTGGCCAACTACTGGACCTATGCCGTGCGCAACGACCCGTCCTTCATCGTGACCAACACCTATGCGGACATCACCGGAACCACACAGGTGCGCGACATCGTGAACAGCAGGGTCCGCAACTGCATCATCACGGGCGCCAATGCCAACGAATTCCAGTTGGCCTTCAACAGCTTGGCCACCCCTGCGCTCACCTTTGAGCGCGTGCTCCTCCGCACGGACCAGCCCACCAACAACACCACCTTCTTCCCGTTCCAGGACCAGGTCTTCCGCAACCAGGCGCACGGCTTCCGGAGCGTTCCGGACCGTGATTTCCACCTGACGGCCGGAGCCTACGCCCGCGGTCGTGCTGACGCTTCAGGCCCCTTCGAGGACCTTGACGGGGTGGTGCGCGGTGCCGACGGGCAATACGACCTGGGCTGCTTCGAGTACGTCCCGTGATCAGGGCAAACCGAAGAGGAAGCGCATCGTATCCGTACCGTCCGCATAGTCCCAGAGGGCCGGATGCTGCGCACGGCCGAACGGGACATGCCCACGGCCCACAACGCACTGGATAGCGGCCGCGTTGGCCTCCAGATACCGCTCCGCCGCCGCCCGGTCCGCCACCCGCTGGAAGAAGAGGGCCGCCACCGGGCTGGCGAGGGCCTCGTCCTCCTTCAGCAGCAGGAATCCATTCTCCAGGAAGGGCACCCGGTCAAGCAGCCAGAGGGCTCGTGTGTAGTCGTAGTTGTTCGCGTACTTGTTGTGCTGGATGATGCCCCCCCACGGGAAGAATGCCCGGAAGAGGCGGTCCACATCGAAATCCACCGGGATCAGCAGCTTGCTCACATTGCGGCAGCCCAGGCCGAAGTAGCGGAACACATCCTCGCCGAGCGCGGCAAGTTCGTCCTCCGTCTCGTTGCCTTCCAGCACGGCCACGCTCACCCGGTTGCGCCGCACGATGCGCGGCAGGTGCCCGAAGTAGTGCTCGAAGTAGCGCGCCGTGTTGTTGCTGCCCGTGGCGATCACCGCATCCACCTCACCCAGCTTCCCCTCCACGAAGGTGATCCGCTCGGCCGCACCCGGGGCGAAGCGGTCCAGCACCTGCGCGACCGCCGGCAGGAGCTCGGGCTCCTGCGAGGAGCACTTCACGCGAGCCCGATGGCCCGCGAGCCAAGTGCACAGCACATCGTGGAGCCCGACCAGGGGCACGTTGCCGGCGAGCACCAGGCCCACATTGCGCACGGCACGCGTGGAGGCGCCCCCCTCCGGGTAGCGGGAGAGCCAAGCCTCGATCGGGGCGGGCCGCAATGCCTCGCCCCATGCGGCGAACGCATGCCGCACCTGTTCCTCTGTCGCCCACCCATTGAACCGCTGCGCGCGGCCCACCGCGCGCTCCAGGCCCTCATACTCAACCCGCGACAGGCCGATGGCATGCCCCGGCCATGGCTGATGGGCGCCCAGCGCCCTCATCACCTCCCCCAGCTGCGCCAGTGCGGCCAGCCGTTGATTCGAACCTTCCATGCCCGGCTATCGTTCGTCGGTCACCCAAAGGCGCCCGGTTATCTTCGCCGCGCAAAAGTACCCCGCACCGCCATGGCCATCATGATCACCGACGAATGCATCAACTGTGGTGCATGCGAGCCTGAATGCCCCAACAATGCCATCTACGAGGGTGGCGCTGAATGGCGGCTGGCCGATGGCACGGCCCTGCATGGGCCCCAGACCACGCCCATGGGCAACTCCTACGATGCCGACGCGGCACAGAAGCCGGTGGCCATGGACGTCTATTACATCGTCACCGACAAGTGCACGGAATGCACGGGGTTCCATGACGAGCCGCAATGCGCGGCCGTCTGCCCCGTGGATTGCTGCGTGGACGACCCCGACCACCGGGAGACCAAGGAGCAGCTGATGGCGAAGAAGGAGTTCATGCACCTCTGAGGCCGAGGGGGCAAGGGGTGGTGAGGCCTTCGGCAAGGCGTTGCCGCTCCGATGGGTCCCATGCCTTTGGCCCCATCTTCGCCGTTGTGCCTGATGATGCGCCGCCTGCTCCTGTCCACCGCCGCCCTCGCCTGCTCGGCCGGGGCATTCCCGCAAACCGATCCGGCCAGCGAGGCCGTCATCCAGGCCAAGGCCCTGAAATCGGCGGTAACCGAGGCCGAACGCGATTCGATCAGCGGGCGTCTGAAGGCCGCGCTGCGGGAAGCACTCGATGGCCAAGGCGGTATGGCCGTCAATCTCGATGACCTTCCATTGAGCCGGGCGGAGGGGCCCGACGGCAGCTTCCGCCTGATCACCTGGAATGTTCCGCGGGACGATGGGGGCCACGCCTACGAGGGGCTCCTGCTTGCGCGGCAGGGGAGAGAGATCGCGCTCTTCGAGCTCCGTGACATGACCAGCGGGATACCGGATCCGGAATCGGCCGAATTGGGAGCCGACCGTTGGTATGGCGCGCTCTACTACCAGGTGATACCGGTGAAAAAGGGGGGGAAGACCTTCTATACCCTGCTCGGCTGGAAGGGCTACAGCCGCACCGAGACCAGGAAGGTGGTGGAGGTGCTGAGCTTCCGCTCCGGCAAGCCCCGATTCGGAGCGGCGCTATTCGGCGGCTCGGGACGCTCGAAGGAACTCCGCAAGATCTATGGATTCGCCTACCAGAGCTCCATGATGCTGCGCTATGAGGAGGACCAGCGGCGGATCGTGATGGACCACCTCTCGCCCATGCGGCCGGACCTGGATCGGAGCAATGCATTCCTGGGTCCGGACATGAGCTACGACGCCCTGGTGTGGGAGAAGGGATCGTGGCAGCTGCAGCGGGACATCGATGCCCGTGACCCCAAGCGGGACGGGCGCCCCTTCAACCCGCCTCCCAGAGTGCCGCAGCCATGAACCCCGCACCGGTGGTAAGTGCGGCCCTCCCCCGTCCCCGCGCTTGAGCCGACCCAATACCTTTGGCGGCCTCAACATCACCGCCATGACCGTCGCCTCCAAGAAGAAGGTCCACAACTACAGCGCCGGCCCCTGCATCCTCCCCCAGGAGGTCTTCGAACGGGCCGCACAAGCCGTCCTTGACTTCGAGGGCAGCGGACTCAGCATCCTGGAGATCAGCCACCGGAGCAAGCCGTTCGAGGCCGTGATGGCCAAGGCGCAAGCTCTCGTGAAGGAATTGCTGGGCGCCCCCGATCATTACCAAGTGGTCTTCCTCGGCGGGGGGGCCAGCCTCGGCTTCCACATGGTGCCGCTGAACTACATGAAGCCGGGCGGCAAGAGCGCTTACGTGAACACCGGCGAATGGGCCACGCGCGCAATCAAGGAGAGCCGTCTCGTGGGCGAGACGGTCGTGGTCGCCAGCAGCGAGGACAGGAACTTCAGCTACATCCCCAAGGGCTTCGGGATCCCGGCGGATGCCGACTACTTCCATTTCACGAGCAACAACACCATCTTCGGAACGCAGTTCAAGCAGTTCCCGAAGAGCCCTGTGCCGCTGGTGTGCGACATGAGCAGCGACATCTTCAGCCGCCCGGTGAATGTGGCCGACTTCGCCCTGATCTACGGAGGCGCGCAGAAGAACATGGGGCCGGCAGGCGCCACGGTCTACCTCTTCGATCCAGAGCGCACCGGCAATACGGGGCGCAAGCTGAGCCCGATGCTCGACCTGAAGAACCACGGCGCCAAGGAGAGCATGTACAACACGCCGCCGGTGTTCGCCGTGTACGTGAGCATGCTCACCCTGGAGTGGATGAAGAAGATGGGCGGCGTGGCCGGCATCGAGCGCCTCAACACCGCCAAGGCCAAGCTGCTCTATGATGCCATCGACCGCCTTCCTGTGTTCAAGGGAACCGCTGCCGTTGAGGACCGCAGTCCCATGAACGCCACCTTCATCCTGACGGATGCCGCGCTGGAGCCCGCATTCGACGCCATCTGGAAGGAAGCCGGCATCAACGGGCTGCGGGGCCACCGCAGCGTGGGCGGCTACCGGGCCAGCATGTACAATGCCCTGCCCATCGAGAGCGTGCAGGTGCTGGTGGATGCAATGGAGCATTTCGCACAGAAGAACGGATAACCCATGCGCGTACACGCCAACGACGGCCTCAGTGCCAAGGCGAAATCCAGCCTCGTGGAGGAGGGCTTCGCCGTAACCGCCGATCACATCCCCCAGGAACAGCTGGCGGAATTCATCAACAAGGAGCGCATTGACGTGCTCCTCGTGCGCAGCGCCACCAAGGTGCGGCGCGACCTGATCGACGCCTGTCCCACGCTCAAGCTCGTGGGCAGGGGCGGCGTGGGCATGGACAACATCGATGTGGCGCACGCCAAGGGCCGCGGCATCGCGGTCATCAACACGCCGGCCTCCTCGAGCATCAGCGTGGCTGAGCTGGTGATGGCGCACCTCTTCACGCTGATGCGTTCGCTGCACAAGGCGAATCGCCGCATGCCTGGCGAAGGGCGCACCCGATTCAAGGACCTGAAGAAGGAGTACGAGAAGGGACTTGAGCTGCGCGGGAAGACGCTGGGCGTCATCGGCTTCGGGCGCATCGGCCAGTGGACGGCGCGCTATGCCCTGGGCTGCGGCATGACGGTGATCTACACCGATAACCACGCCACGGCCGACGCGCTGGACATGGAGATCGGCGGCACCACCGTGCGCGTGCCGGTGAAGATGGTGACGCTGGAGGAGCTCCTCGCCCAGAGCGATGCCATCAGCCTGCATGTGCCGGCGCAGAAGGATGGGCGCGCCGTGCTCGGCGCCCAGGAACTGGCCAAGGTGAAGCCCGGTGCCGTGATCGTGAACACCGCCCGCGGGGGCAGCATCGATGAAGATGCGCTGATCGCAGCGCTGCACGAGGGTCGCCTGCGCGGCGCCGCACTGGATGTCTTCACCAACGAGCCCGAGCCCCGTGCGGACCTGCTCGGCGAGGATGCACTGAGCCTCAGCCCACACATCGGCGCGGCCACCGCTGAGGCCCAGGGCCGCATCGGCGATGAGCTCGCCGAGCGCATCATCGCGTGGCGCTCTGCGGCCACCGTGGCCTAGATGATCGAGATCCGACCCTTCAGGGCATGGCGGCCGGTGCCGGAGCAGGCGCACCGGGTTTGCTCGCGGTCATACGTGACCTATGCACCGGACGAGCTGGAGCAGCGGCTGCAGGCGAATCCGTTCAGCTTCCTGCACGTGATCCGCCCGGATGACGCCGTCACCCGCGCGCTGCCCCGGACCGAGCGCTTCCACCGCGTCCGCATGGCCTTCAAGGCCTTCTGCGACCGGGGCGTGATGGTGCGCGAGGAACGGCCCGCCCTCTACCTCTACGAGCAGGAAGCGCGCGGCAACACCTCGCGCGGGCTCATCTGCGGCGTCAGCACGCGCGCCTATCGCGACGGCCGCATCAAGGTGCATGAGCAGACGCTCACGGCACGCGAGAACCTCTTCGCCGAATACCTGGGTGCCACGGGCATCAATGCCGAGCCTGTGCTGCTGGCCTCTCCGGATGGCACTGCTTGGGAGGCCCTGCTCGATCCCGTGCTGGCCACGCGCCCCGCCTACAGCTTCCGTACCAACGACCAGGTGAGCCATCGCCTGTGGCCGCTCACCGATGAGCAGCTCCGCAGGCGGCTGCAGAAGGCCTTCGCGGGCATCCCAGCCCTCTACATCGCCGATGGGCATCACCGCCTCGCCTCGAGCACCCGGCTCTCCGAGGAACGCGGCTGCACCGATGCGGATCCCGCGGACTGGTGCCTGGCCTACATCGTGCCGCGCAAGCAGCTCTACATCTACAATTTCGACCGGGCGGTGGGCGACCTGGGCGGCCATGACGAGGCCGCCTTCCTCCATGCGCTCTCGCGCGCCGGACGGCTCGAGCGGGTCAGCGGCCCCTTTGCGGCGCATGGCGTAATAGGCGTGCGGACCGTGGGCGGCTGGCATGCCCTGCACCTGCCCCCTGCCGACCCCACGCTGCCCACGGCGGACCGGCTCGATGCCGCCCGGTTGAGCGCATGCGTGCTCGGCCCTGTGCTCGGCATCACGGACCTCCGGACGGATCAGCGCGTGCGGTTCACGCCGGGCACCATGGGCACAGCCGAGCTCGACCGGATGGTGCGGACCGGTGAAGCAGCCGCGGCATTTCACCTGTACCCGGTGAGCTTCGAGGAGTTGAAGGCCGTGGCCGATGAAGGGGGCACCATGCCTCCGAAGAGCACCTACATCGAGCCGAAGCTCCGCAGCGGCATGCTGGTGTATTCCTTGGAGGAGGCGTGAGGCTACGGCCCGAAGGCCGGTAAGTTTGCCTTGCACAAGATGAATGACCACGCCCCTTTGGCCGAACGCATGCGCCCCCGCAGCCTGGATGAGGTGGTGGGCCAGCGCCATCTCGTGGGGCCGGATGGGGTGCTCCGCAAGGCCCTCGCCGGCGGCATGCTGCCGAGCATGATCCTTTGGGGGCCGCCTGGCGTGGGCAAGACCACCCTGGCACGCCTCATCGCCCAGGACCTGAAGCGCCCCTTCCATACGCTGAGCGCCATCAGCAGCGGGGTGAAGGACGTGCGCGAGGTGATCGAGCTGGCCGGCGGCAGCGGCCTCTTCGCGCGAAGCGCCGTGCTCTTCATCGACGAGATCCACCGATTCAGCAAGGCGCAGCAGGACTCGCTGCTCGGGGCGGTGGAGAAGGGCACCATCACGCTGATCGGCGCCACCACGGAGAACCCCAGCTTCGAGGTCATCGGGGCCCTGCTCTCGCGCTGCCAGGTCTACGTGCTGCAGCCGCTGGCCGAGGAGGAGCTCCTCAGCCTGCTTCATCGTGCCATGGCGGAGGATCCGGAGCTGAAGCAGCGCCGGATCGCCCTGGGCGGGACGGATGCGCTGATGCGGGCGAGCGGCGGCGATGCCAGGCGACTGCTCAACACCTTCGAGCTCTGCGTGAAGGCCGCCAGCCCGGGCGACGTTACCATCACGGACGACCTGGTGAAGGAAGTGGTGCAGACCCAGGCCGCGCGCTACGACAAGCAGGGCGAGCAGCACTACGACATCGTCAGCGCATTCATCAAGAGCATGCGGGGCAGCGACCCCAACGCCACCGTGTACTGGCTGGCGCGCATGGTGGAGGGCGGCGAGGACCCGCTCTTCATCGCTCGCCGAATGGTGATCCTGGCCAGCGAGGACATCGGCAATGCCAATCCCAATGCGCTGCTGATGGCCACCACCACCATGCAGGCGGTGCAGATGATCGGTTGGCCCGAAGGACGCATCATCCTCAGCCAGTGCGCGATCTACCTGGCCTGCTCGCCGAAGAGCAATGCCAGCTACAACGCCATCGGTGCAGCACAGGAGAAGGTGCGCTCCACCGGGGACCTGCCGGTGCCCCTGCACCTCCGGAATGCGCCGACCAAGCTGATGAAGGATCTCTCCTACGGCCGCGACTACCGCTATAGCCATGAGGGCGAGGGCAACTTCATCGAGCAGGAATTCCTGCCCGAGGCGATTTCTGGCTCGGTGTTCTACGAGCCGGGCTCCAACCCCAAGGAGCAGGAGCACGCCGCCCTGCTCGAACGCCTCTGGAAGGGCCGGTACAGGAAGAGCGGGTGAGGCTCAACTGGCGCGCTCCTGCTCCAGGAAGCGCTGGTGCATGTCGTAGATGACGCCCAGGCTGACGGCCAAGCCGCCCAAGGCCTGCTCGAACATCTGCCAGAGCACATCCACCACCATGTGCACCATGCCCGCCTTGGCGAAGCTCATACCCAGAACGAAGATGACCAGGTAGACGAAGAACCCGGCAGCGGCTGCGGCAAGCATGCACATCAGCGGGAAGGCGCCCTTCAGGGAGATCCACTCGTACTGAACCGCCTTATGGATGCCTATGGTGAGCGCCAGGCCGAGCACCAGGTAGACCACCCCTGCCAGGACGAAGTAGAGCGTGAGTGGAATGCTCACATCCTCCAGGTCCGTAAGCACCAGGCCGTGCCAGACGTACGAAAGGCCGAACATCACCGCGCTCGACATGAGCCAGGGCAGCAGGATGTACCGTCGCAGCAGCATGGATTCCCTGCAATGTTAAGCCACGGGCAGCATCACCGGGCTGCCGTCCGTCCTTCCAAACGAGTACATTGCCTCACGCATGGAATACGGTCGCATCCCCGTGGTGGTTGCTTTCGCCGCAGCGGTCATCGCCACCGCACCCCTGCATTCCTGCCGCAAGGAATCGAACCGGCCCACCTGGGACATCGACCTCCTGGCGCCGGTGCTGCGGACCACCTTCACCCTGCGTGACCTGGTGGCCGACTCGCTGATCCGTACCGATGCGGACGGCGAGGTGACCCTGGTCTACAATGGCGAACTCTTCGATGTGGACCTCGATACGGTATTGACCGCCCCAGACACCAGCTTCTTCTACCGCTATGCCCTTCCCCTCCCCGGCCCGCTTGAGTTCCCGCCCGGATTCAACTTCTTCAACCAAGTGGACGTGCAGCGCTTCGACCTGGACGAGCTCGCGCTCCGCCAATTGACGCTGCGCGAGGGCCGGCTTGAACTGCGCATGACCAACATGGTGGCGACCACCGTGCTAGGCAGCCTGGCAATCCCGGCAGCGGTGTTTCCCGACGGCTCCGGAACGCTCAGCACGTCAGTAGGGCCGGGCACGCCTGCGCAACCTGCCTCCGCTGTTTCGGTCCGCGACCTGGCCGGCGCCCGTTTCGACCTCCGCGGCCCGCAGCTCAACAGCGTGAACACCCTGCAGACCATCCTCGGTGCGCAGCTCGACCCAGCCGGGAGCGGCGCCACCGTCACCGACCAGGACAGCCTCATCATCCAAGCCACCTACGCCGGCCTTCTACCGGCCTATGCGCGGGGCTACTTCGGACAGCGCACCGTGGAGGCCGGTCCCACCTCCGAGCCCTTCGACCTCTTCGAGGCCTTCACCTCTGGCACGCTCGACCTGGATGAGGCCACACTGAAGCTGAAGGTGGAGAACGGATTCGGGGTGGACATGCAGGTGCGCATGCGTGAGCTGCGGGCCACCAATACGCGCACCGGGGTATCCGTGCCGCTGGAGCACGCGATCATGAGCGGCCCGATGAACATCACCCGGGCCGTCGACCTCGGCACCGGGCCGGCACCCACGTTCTACGAGCGCACACTGGATATCGCGAACAGCAACCTGCTCCCGTTCATCGAATGCCTGCCCGACCAGCTCTACTACGAACTCGACATCGCGCTGAACCCGCTCGGCGACATCAGCAACGGGAACGACTTCCTCTACGACTCCAGCCAGCTCCGGGCCAGCCTCGACCTCGAGGTGCCGCTGCGCCTGATTGCCAACGAACTCACCCTGCAAACCATCAGCGCCCTGGACCTGCCCGGCAGTGCCGAGGGCCATGCGCTGCGGAGCGGCACCATGAAGCTCTTCGCCACGAACGGGTTCCCGCTGCATGCCCGCATCCTCATCGACCTGGTCGACGAGCAAGACCAAGTGGTGGCGGCACTCCCCGTTGCCGGGGCGGTGGCGGCCGGGCTCCTGGGACCCGACAACCTGGTAGCGCAGCCGGTGAACAGCGTGCTGACGGCGGAACTGGACGAAGCCGCAGTGAACCTCCTGTACGACGGGGCCCGCCTCCGGACGCGAGCGGCCTTCACCACAGCCGATCAATCCGAACACCTGCGGCTGCTGGACCGCTATCGCTTGGACCTGCAGATGACCATCGCGGCGAACTACGTGGTGAACGGTGATGAGTAAGTGGTCGCTGACGCTGACTGGCGGGCTGCTGGCAGCCGGGCTGAGCGGACAGGTGCGTATCCTGCCCGTGGACCACGACCACCGGGCCGGCTTCACGCCGGTGAGCGAACCGGTGCTGATGCGCAACCATGCGCTGATCGCCGAGGGCGCGTTCGACTACAGCGCCAACTCGCTGCTCAATGAGCTGCCGGCCGCGCTCTGGCGGGGCATCTTCCTCAACCGCGAGCTGCGGGGCCGGTCGCGTGATGGCCTTAGGTCCGCCAACCGCTTGGGCTATGCACTCGAAGTGCGCCTCACCCACCTCGGCGAGGCCCAAGGGCGTTGGCGCCCTTCGCTCAGCATCGCGCATCACGAGCTGCTGGGCGCCCGGTTCCCGGCGGACCTGTACAACCTCACCTTCTTCGGCAATGCCGCCTATGAGGAGCGCCGCGCCGACCTGGGACCGACAGCGATCATGCGCATGCGGTACCAGACCATCGGCGCTGGGGCGCAGGATACGCGGACGAGCAGCCATTTCCGGGTCGACCTCGTGATCGGTCAATCGCACGATGCCGTGGACATCCGTTGGGCAGACCTCTACACCGGCGCCGACGGCAGGGTGCTGCGCGCACGCATCGCAGGTGACTACCACCGTAGCGATACCGCCGAAGCTGCGCTCGGCGTGCTGAACGGCCTCGGGCTTGCATTCTCAGGCCGCTGGGATGTCCCCATCGCACGCAATCCGAACAGGGTGCGGCTCGAATTGGAGGCTCGCGATCTCGGATTCTGCGCATGGGGCCGCAAGGGCCAGCGACTGGATCGGGATACCACGCTGACCTTCGACGGAATCACGGTGGACAACATTCTGGACCTGGATGGAACGGTGATCGGCGAAGAGGAGCTGCTCGACACGCTCGGTGTGCGTTTCCGGACCACGGGCTATTCCACTTGGCTGCCCTTCCAGCTCATCGCGCGCCTGAGCGCACCGCTGGGTGAACGCTGGATGGGCAGCATCGCCTTGGACCAACGGAACCTGCCTGGCTACCATCCGCAGCTCGAACTGTCCGCCCGACGGTTGCTGAGCGAGAGGGCTGAGGCCGGCATCGAGATGCGCATGGGCGGATTCGGTGGGCTTCGGGTGGGGGCGAGTGCGGCAATCCGGCCCAGCAATCGCCTGCTGATCACGATCGCCACGCCTCATCTCCCGGCCTTTCTCACCGGCAGGACCCGCGGCGCCGGCCTCTTCATAAACGCCGTCGTCGGCTTCTAGCGTGCATTGACCATGAACTGGCTGCTGCTCATCATCGCCGGTCTCTTCGAGGTGGGATTCGCCGTCTGCCTGGGTCAGGCGCGCGCAACGGAAGGAAGCGCCCGCGGCTGGTGGCTGGCGGGCTTCATCGCCTGCCTGGCGGTGAGCATGGCGCTGCTCTATCGGGCTTCGCAATCGTTGCCCATCGGAACGGCCTATGCCGTATGGACCGGCATCGGTGCCGCCGGCACGGCGGTGGCCGGAATCGTGCTGTTCAAGGAGCCGGCGGATGCCTTGCGCCTGTTCTTCCTGTTCTCGCTCATCGCCTCCATCATCGGCCTGAAGGCCGTTACGCATTGACCATGGAGAGCGAGCCTCAATCGATCCACCCTGGCCCGTGGGGCGAGTTCCCCGACAGCTTATGGCGCGCCTATTTCGGACGCGAGTCGGACTATTACATGAACCAGCTGGCAAAGCTCCGCGCGGGCCAGCGGCTTGACTTCAGCCTCGTCGCCTTCCTCTTCGGGCTGGCCTGGATGATCTACCGGAAGATGTATGCCGTTGCGTTCGCTGCACTCATGATCATCCTGCTCGAAAGCACGCTGGAAGAGGTGGTCAGCCAATTGCTCCGCGTGCCGGAAACCGTATCGGGCGCCTTGGGCACCTTGATCAGCATCGTGCTCGGGATCCTCGTAGGCAGCTATGCGAACCGCGTGTATCTCTGGGGTGCACGACGCGCGATCCGACAGGTCCTGCAGGAGATGCCGCATGCATCATCGGAGGAGCTGACCGACCGCATCCGGCGGAGCGGCGGCACCAGCGTGTTGGCGCTCATTGCAGCCTTGATGGCGGGTGGCGCCCTGCTGCTTGCGCTGGTGTATGCCGCGGATCTCCTGCAACCCGCGGAATCCATCGACTGAATGGCGCTCCTGCGGGAATGGACCGCCATCCGGAACGCGGGTCTTCCTTGCCGCCGATAGGTTCGGATGAACGCTTCCATGCCCGGTCAGGTTCACCCGTCTCGCACCTCCCGATGCGGTGTGGCACGCTGAGGAGAATCGAGACGGATGGCGGGGAAGCGCTGGCCCCGATCCAGCTGACGCACGCTTTGTGGAGCCGCAAAGGCCCGCGCCTCACGCCATGCCCGGCCGATGGTATCCGAGGGAAGGATATCCATACCTTCCGTTGGTGCACGGCCCTCAGAGCACCTTCACCTCGGTCCTCCGGTTCAGCGCACGGCCGGCTTCGGTGTCGTTGGGCGCCACAGGGCTTGTTTCACCGTAGCCCTTGGCGGTGATGCGCGCGGCATCGATGCCGTTCTCCACCACGAAGTCGCGCACGGCACTGGCGCGCTGCTCGCTCAGCTTCTGATTGGCAGCATCGTTGCCCACGTTGTCCGTGTGGCCGCCGAGCTCGATGCGGAGCGCGGGATTCGACTTCAGGAGCTTCACCAGCTTATCCAGCTCGGCATTGCTTGCCGGGAGCAGATCGTAGCTGGCGGTCGAGAAGAAGACATTGCGCAATGCGATCACGCTACCGCTCACCAGGGGACTCAAGGGCACCTCCAGCGTCACGGGCTTCTCGGCGGTGCCTGCGGCCACATCATAGCTCTCGCTGAAGAAGAGGTAGCCTTCCGCACCGGCATTGAGCGCATAGCTGCGACCGGTGGGCAGGCACACGAGGAACTCACCGGTCTGCGGGTCACTGTAGGCAGCCGTGGCCAAGCGGCCGGTGCCCAGGTCGAAGAGCTCCACATCGGCCTCAACGGCCTTGCCCGTGCTGGCATCCGTCACGTGCCCACGGATGTAGCTCACCGGCTGGGGCCGGGCTTCCTGATAGAGCTCGAAGCTGTACAGGTCGAGGTCGCCCAATCCGCCCGGACGATCGCTGGCGAAATAGGCGATGCGGCCATCGGCGCTCACCAGCAGGCTGTTCTCGTCCGCGGCGGTATTGATCGGATAGCCCAGGTTGAGGGCCTGGCCCCAGGTGCCGTCCTCCTGAAGCCGGCTAACATAAATGTCGAGACCTCCGAAGCCGGGGTGGCCATTGCTGCTGAAGTAGAGGGTGCGCCCATCCGGGTGTATCTGCACGCTTTCCTCCTGGTAGGGGGTGTTCACGGCCGGCCCGAGCTTCTCCGGCTTCGTCCATGATCCGTCATCCAGCATACGCGAACTGTAGATGTCCATGTCGCTGACGCCGTTGCCCGTGCGGCGACCGCGGACGAAGTAGAGCGTGCGGCCATCACTGGCCATGCTTGGCTGGCTCTCCCATTGCGCGCTGTTCACAGGAGGGCCCAGGTTCTCCGCAGGGCTCCACCGCTCACCCACGCGGCGGCTGATGAACAGGTCGCAGCTGCCCAGACCGCGCATGCGCCCACCGTAGGAGCCGTCCTCGAGCGCGCACTTGGTGAAGAGGATGAAGCGTCCGTCGGGCGTGAGCGTGCCGGCGCCTTCGTTGTACGCTGCGGTGCTCACCGTGGGGATGGGCTGGCTGGGCTGCCAGGCGCCATCCGCGTTCCGATGGCTCACGTAGAAATCCTCCTGCATCCCGTATACCGGGATCTCCGGCGCCCGGACGCGCCGGGTGAAGATGAGGGTACCGTCATCGGCCGTGATGCAGGGATAGTATTCCGGATCGGCGCTGTTCACCGCTGGCCCCAGGTTATGCGGCTCGAAGGGCACCGGGCGATTAATCGCATCGGCGGCGAAAGCGCAGTTGGAGATCCCCAACCGCGCCCGCGCTTTGCGCTGCGGCTCCTGCTCCCTCTCCAGATACCCCCGGTAGTTGCGCTCCGCCGCCTCATACTGCCCGGCCCTGAACTCAAGGTCCGCAAGGTGCAGCTGCGCTACCGGGAAGAAGCGTGGCGCCATATCCATGACCTCGCGGTAGCGCGCCATGGCCTTGGAATCGTCTCCCTCCTGCTCCGCCAGTTCGGCCAGCATGATGCGCGGCTCCACGAATCGGGGGTCCGATTGGGCCGCCTTCTCGAATTCGCTCCTTGCGCATTCCAGCTTGCGCATGCGCAGGCACTCCGTCCCGCTCTCGTAATGCTTGATCGCCCTCTTGTCCTGAGAGGAGTAGCCGCCGGGCTGCGCGTCTGCCTCGATCGCCAGGCATGAGGCGGCCAGCGCCATCGCAATGAGCGATGATCGCAGCGTCTTCCGCCAGCCGCCTCGCGCCGAATGGTTCATGGGATGTTCAGGTACTTGTGCGTCTGCAGCGAGATCCGCCATCTCGGATTGGCCTTCACGTATTCCACGATGAGCGGGACCATCGATTCGCGCCGGTCCCATTCCGGCTGAAGCAGGAGCGCGCAGCCTTCGCGCACGCGGCCAGCCTGTTCCTCGGCCCATTTCAGGTCATGCTTGTTGAAGACGACCACCTTCAGCTCATCGGCCCTCTCGAAGGCATCCGGCAGGGCGGCCTTGAACTTCTTCGGGCTCAGGCACAGATGATGCCAAGCCCCGGTCACGGGATGCGAACCGCTGGTCTCCAGATGCGTGCGGAAGCCCGCAGCGCGAAGCGCGGCGGAAAGTGGCCCCAGGTCATGCATGAGGGGCTCCCCTCCCGTTACCACCGCGATGCGCGCCGGATGGAGGGCGGCTTCCGATACGATCGACTCCACTGGAAGGGAAGGGTGCGCCGCTGCATCCCAGCTTTCCTTCACATCGCACCAAGGACAGCCCACATCGCAACCGCCCAAGCGGATGAAATAGGATGCTTGGCCGGCGTAGAGCCCTTCGCCTTGAAGGGTGGAGAAGGCCTCCATGACCGGGAGCACACTGGACATGAGTGCAAAGGAAAGGGTGCGGCTCGGGCAAGCGCTCCACTCAAAGAAAAAGCCCACACAGGGCCATGTTCAGGGAACCCATGGAATCACATGGGCGGGACCGCGGTGATGGTTTCCGTAATCCTCCTGTCCCCGAAGGGAATCCTGGCCGAAGCCGGGAATGAGGCCCGCCGTACGTCATCGAGGGTGCGGCCCCTGATGATAATTGTTGGTTCCGATGAACGATTGGCCTGTGTGGGCTTCGCGTTGACGGCTCAGTGGCCGTTGGATGCTTGACAGGTCGAATGCGAAAGAACGACGGTTCGAAGATAAGGCGGAGAAGGAACGATTTCCCGCGCGGTGGAAAACTCGCCGCCTACTCGTGGTCCCGGCCGTACCCTTTCTGACGCTGCTTCCAAAGTTCCTCCTCCGCGGCGATCACCGCCTTCAGGGAATCGCTCACCTCCTTCTGCTCGATGCGGTCGAGATCGGGCATGCCCGCATCGACCCACGCGGTGTACCAGAAGCTCCCCAAGGTGATGATGCTGGCGTTCATGCGCTGCTCCACCATGCCGAGCATGGCGTCCTCATAGGCCCTCGCATACTCCCGGGAGTACAGCCTCATGCCGCCGCGGCCGCGGTCCTCAAAGCTGTACTTGCGGTCCTCCGGGAAGCTGAGGCTGAGCCTTCGCTCGATGCCCAGCACGCTATCGAGCAGCATGTGGCTGTCGTACACCGCGCTCCACGCCGCATCCAGCGGCCGATCGATGTAGGAGGCCCGCCCCACAAGATGGTCGTACCCCTCGGCGCTCAGCTCGGGAATGCGGCTCTCCCAGAATGCATGGATGCCATGCTGGTTGGTCAGCTGGCCGTTGTAATTCTCCGTGGTATGCAGCGGCACATGGGCATCAGCCACGTAATGGCCCAGGTCAGCGGCATTCCTGAGGATGCGATCGACATCACCGCGCTGGAACGCCGACACCAAGCGCGCGTGCATCACCTGGATGTGCCAGGGGACGATCCCGTAGGCCTTGAGCGTGTCCTCGGTGTACTTGGCCACCGCGTCGGCCCACTTCCGCGGCATCACGGCGAAGGGGTCCGCCCCCCCCCTGCCATAGTGGTCGATGTCGATGAAATGCCGCTCTGCCTCCCCCTCCACCGCATAGCGCCGCCGGTCCGGATCCACCGCGTGATCGCTGATGAAGTCGATGTGCCGCTTGAAGAAGGGGAACATCTCCGGCGGCAATGTGTAGCACGCCATGCGGTTGATGCGCTTGTGGCCGTAGAAGCCCCATGCCCGGGCATCGGGGGCAGTGGCTGGTGCGAGGGCCGCCCAGCAGATGAGCAGCAATACGGCGATGGCGGCAGCGCGGCGGATCATGCCAGGACAGGGCTCATGCGAACCAGTTCGCCGTCCTTCAGGATGGGGATCACGCGGCTCTGGTCCGGGGTGAGGCAGTACTTCGCATCAGGCAGCAGGTGCAGCTGCTCGATCCGGCGCCTCCGTGGCGCGGCCTTGAGGATGCTGAGGAAGTTGTCTCGGGCAGCCATGAACATGTACTTGGCGGCGATGCTGCTGTCCTCCTCCACGCCGAATTTCCCGCTCGCCAGCAGGCGCTCCATGACGGCTCCGGCATACACGCTGTCCTCCAGGTTGAACTTGTCCTTCCAGCCCGAGCACAGCAGCAGGATGTTGTCGTCCTGGCTGACCAGCCATTCGCTGAGGGCGGTGAGGTTCAGGAAGGAGCCGATGACCAGCTTGCGCGCATCCTTGGCCAGATTGATGGCCTTGGTGCCGTTGGTGGTGGTCATGACGATGGTCTTCCCGCGCAGGTCTTCCCCCGCATAAGCGAGCGGTGAATTGCCGTACTGGAAGCCCTCCACCACCTCTCCGTTGCGCTCGGCGGCAGCGATGAATCCGGGGCGGCCGATGTATTGCCGGGCCTCCTCGATGGTGCTCACCGGTATGATCCGGTCCACGCCATGCTCGAAGGCGGCGACCATGGCACTGGTGGCGCGCAGCACGTCGATGACCACCACGATGCCCATGTCCTGGGCATAGAGCGGGTACTGGCCCGGAACGAAACAGACCTCGACCCGATACTTGTAATCGCTGTTGCGGATGGGTTCCTGCATGGCCTTTCCGGACGAGGGATCACGGCCCCACGCGGGACCTGCTGGTCGTGAATATACTCAGGCTTGCGGCAGGAAGGGCACCTTCACCACGCGCGCCTTCAGCTGCTTGCCGCGCACATCGATGATGATCTCGGTGCCCGGTGCGCTCAATGCGGTCGGCACATAGGCCATGCCGATGGGCTTGTTCAGCGTAGGGCTCATGGTGCCGCTGGTGACCGTGCCGATGGTCGCACCCTGTACATCCACCACCGCATTCCCATGCCGGGGGATCCCCCGCTCCAAGAGCTCGAAACCAACCAGCTTGCGGGCGGTACCGGATTCCTTGTGCGCCTTGATGGCGGCGCTATTGGTGAAATCCTTGGTGAACTTCGTGATCCAGCCCAACCCGGCCTCGATCGGCGAAGTGGTGTCGTCGATATCATTGCCATACAGGCAGAACCCCATCTCCAGGCGCAGGGTGTCCCGAGCAGCCAGCCCGCATGGCTTGATGCCGAAGGGCTTGCCGGCCGCCATGACAGCGTGCCAGGCCTTCTCCGCCAAGGGATTCGGCACATATACCTCATACCCGCCGGCACCGGTGTAACCGGTGGTGCTGATGAGGACCAGCCCCACGCCCTTCATCTCTGCGTACATGGCCGTGTAGTAGGGCATGGAAGCGATATCCTCCGCGAAGAGGCCTTTGAGCGTATCCACCGCTTTGGGCCCCTGCACGGCCAACAGGCTCATCCGGTCGCTGATGTCCTCCAAGCGGGCATCGTGGGTGTTGCGCGCATTGATCCACGCCCAATCCTTGGTGATGTTGCTCGCATTGACCACCAGCACGTAATGATGGTCATCGCCATGCTGCATCCGGTACACCAGCAGGTCATCCACGATGCCGCCGGTCTCGTTCGGAAGGCAGCTGTACTGCACCTTCCCCACCGCCAGTTTAGAGGCGTCGTTGGTCGTCACCTGCTGGATGAGGTCGAGCGCCCCGGGCCCGCGGACGATGAATTCGCCCATGTGGCTGACATCGAAGACGCCCACCCCGTTGCGCACGGCATGGTGCTCATCGATGACGCCGGAGTACTGCACGGGCATCAGGTATCCTGCGAACGGCACCATCTTGGCGCCGAGTGATTCGTGGATGTGCGAGAGGGCCGTTCGCTTCAGTTCGGTGGTGGTATCGCTCATGTGCGTTGGGTGAGTGCGTTGAAGAGCTCCAGGTACCGGTCCCGCCAAGCAACGGTGGAGTACCGTTGCTCCACGGTCAGGCGGGCAGCCGCTCCTAAGCGGCGGCGAAGTTCGGCATCCGCCACCAGCATCCGCAGCCGCGCCATCCATTCCTCAGCGGAGCCGGCCAGGAATCCATTCACACCGTCCTCCACGATGGACCGGTTCACGCCCACCCGGGATAGCACCACGGCCTTGCCCATGCCCATGTACTGTAGCCCCTTGAACCCGCACTTGCCGCGGCTCCACTCGTTATCGGGCAGGGGCATGATGCCGATGTCGATCGGCGCGAGGTCCTCGGGCTCTGTCTCCGCGCTCCAGCGCACCTGCTCGGCGCGTAGGCCGGCCACCTCCACGGGCCGGTCGCAGATGAAGCGGAACCCGATGCGGTCGCCGAGCTCCCCCTGCAGGGCGCGCAGCATGGGCGCGGCCTCCTGCAGCAGCGCGATGCTCGTGAGGCTGCCCGTCCAGCCGATGATGACGCGGCCATCGGCCCGGGCCGGGGCTGGCAGCGGCCGGTAGCGGTCCGTGTCGACCACCGTGGGAATCACCTCGACGCGCGGATTGTAGGCCCTTGCATAGTCGGCCAGGTAGTCGTTGCCGGCAATCACGTGCGTGGCCAGGGCGATGATGGCAGAGGTCTTCCCCGGATCCTTCAGCCAGCGCAGCCGCCTGTTCCCGGCACTGACGTCCATACGCCAGATGGCATCATCGAAATCATAGATGACCGGCTTACCGGTGGCGGCCAGCGCGCGCTCGAAACGGATGCTGCCGGTCATAAGGGCCTCGCGCTGGATGAACACGAGGTCGAAATCGCGGGCCAGCCGCACATGCTCGCGACGGCGCCGCAGGCTCTTCCGGTAGATCCTCGCCTTCTCCAGCAGCCGGCCCGGTGCATAGAAGGCCTTGTCGTCCTCCTCATCGATGATCCAGGCATGGCGCACCGTGACGCCGTGATGCTCCCAATAGGGCACGAACTGCTCGAATCGGTACCGCTGGCTGGGGCTTCGGCCCGGCCGGTGGCTGGCGATGAAGAGGATCGAGGGCATCAGGCTTCGTAGGGCCGGCTCATGGGCGGATGAGCGGCGTCGAAGATAGACGGGGCCTTGCAGCTGGATGGGGACCCATGCACCATGGCACCGGCCGCTATCTTCGGCCACCATGGCCGGCCGCCTCTTCCCCCGCTGGGGCATCCTTGTCATCGACCTGTTGCTGTGCCTGGCGGCCCTGGCTTCCGCTTACCTGCTCCGTTTCAATTTCCAGGTGCCGCAGCATGAGGTGGACCTGCTGCTGCCCGTGCTGCCGCTCTTCCTGCTCGTGCGCGGGGCCTCCTTCCTCATCGCTGGCATCCCGCGCATCATGGTGCGTCACACCAGCACCGAGGATGCGCGCCGGCTCTTCCTCACCGTGCTCGGCGGCACTGCCGCCTTGGGGGCGATCAGCGTGCTGCGCTACCTGTTCTTCGACGGGGTCTATTTCCTGCCCCGGGCCGTGATCATCATCGACTTCATGGCCACCGCCATGCTGCTGATCACCGTGCGCATCGCCTTCAAGCTGCTCCACCTGCGGAGTCGCGGTGCGGGGAAGGAACGCGTCCGGGTGGTCATCCATGGGGCCGGCGAGGCCGGCCTCATCACCAAACGCACGCTGGAGCGGGAAGGCTCGATGCGGTACGAGGTGGCCGCCTTCATCGATGATGATGCCCGCAAGGCTGGGAAACGGCTCGAGGGGGTCCCCATCCATCCCGCGGCCAACCTCGCGAACCTGCTGAAGGATGATACCATCGACCAGGTCATCATCGCCATCGGGAAGCCCGACCCCGAGCATCGTCGGAGGGTCGTGGACGCCTGCATCGCGGCGAAAGTGACCGTGCTCACGATCCCGCCGGTGAGCGACTGGATCAATGGCCAGCTCAGCGCAAGGCAGATCCAGGAAGTGCGCATCGAGGACCTCCTGGGGCGCCCGGTGATCCAACTGGAGCAGGAGGCCGTGCGGACCTTGCTGGCCGGGAAGCGCGTGCTGGTGACCGGAGCTGCGGGCAGCATCGGCAGCGAGCTGGTGCGGCAGCTCAGCGCGATGGACGTTTCGTCGCTGGCCTTGCTCGACATCGCCGAGAGCGGGCTTTACGATGTACAGATGGAACTGGTCGGCAAGGGCCATGGCAGCCGCTTGCGCGTGCTCGTGGCCGATGTGCGGGATGCCGAACGCCTGGAGGAGGCCTTTGCCCTTGTGCGTCCCCAGGTGGTGTTCCATGCGGCCGCTTACAAGCATGTGCCGCTGATGGAGGCGCAGCCCGAGGAGGCCATCCGCACCAACATCGGCGGCACGCGGAACCTCGCGCGCCTGGCCTGCGCACACGGCGTGGAGCGATTCGTGCTCATCAGCACGGACAAGGCCGTGAACCCGACCAGCGTGATGGGCGCAACCAAGCGGGCGGCCGAGATGGTGGTTGGCGCCGCCGCGGAGGGGTGCTCAACCGCCTTCGTCACCACACGCTTCGGCAACGTGCTCGGCAGCAGCGGTTCGGTGATACCGCTGTTCCGGAGGCAGATCGAGGCGGGTGGCCCCGTAACGGTGACCCACCCCGAGGTCACCCGATACTTCATGACCATCCCCGAGGCTTGCCGGCTTGTGCTCGAGGCCGCAGCCATGGGCAGGGGTGGCGAAATCTTCGTATTCGACATGGGCCGGCCGGTGCGGATCGCCGACCTCGCCGAAAAGATGATCAGGCTGAGCGGCATGGAACCGGGCACGGACATCGAGGTGGCCTACACCGGCCTGCGCCCCGGAGAGAAGCTCTACGAGGAACTGCTAGCAAGCAGCGAACGGACACGTCCAACGCATCATCCACGCATCCTCATCGGCCAGGTGGCACCGGTCGACCCCATCCTGGTGGAGCAGCGGACGCAGGAATTGCTCGCATTGAGGAATGGCGATGCGGTGGAGGCCTTGCGTTCGCTGATTCCCGAGTACCGGCCCGAGCGGCAAGGGTGAGTCGTTCGAAGGCGCACCGCCAGCGCTTGGCCCCTGATGGCCGTCGAGCCGGTACCTTCGCCCCATTCATCACGCGCTGCATGACCAAGGACCGCAACCTGGAGACCGCCCGCCTGCAGAAGGAGATCGGCGATTACATCGGGCTCGGCAAGGACAGCCTCGTCTTCTCCTTCGGCACGAAGGGCAAGAAGACCCGGTTGCACCTGATCACGCTCAACCCCAAGCACAACCAGAGCTTCCTGTTCCACGCCACCGTGGGCAGCGACAAGGTGGATGCGCTGCGCGAGATGCTGGACTACGTCAAGACTTACAAGGAGCGCACAAGCAGCTACACCATCCAATGGAGCGCGCGCGGCGACAACGGGCTGCAGACCTCGTATTTCCGGGCCAAGAACGTGCTGGAGGCCCTCGACAAGCTCTTCTACGACCGCGACCCCAACAGCATCACCGTGTTCAGCGTGATGCTGAATCCCATCACGTGAGGCCCGTGGGATCCGGAGGCGAACACCGCTCGCAGGCATGACGAAGGCCTTGGGGACAACCGACTACCTGGGCCGCAGCACGCCCATCATCGATGTCCGGTCCCCGCAGGAGTTCGCGCAAGGCCATATCCCCGGCGCCCACTCCCTTCCCCTCTTCACGGACGAGGAGCGTGCCATCGTGGGCACCCTCTACAAGCAGAAGGGGCGCGATGCCGCTGTGCTCGAGGGGCTACGGGCAGCGGGGCCGAAGCTGGCCGGCATGGTATCGCAAGCAAGGGCGATCGCACCGGATGGCCACATCCGCGTCCATTGCTGGCGGGGCGGTGAGCGGAGCGCCAGCGTTGCATGGCTGCTGGACAAGGCCGGATTCCCGGAGGTGATCACCCTGAATGGCGGCTATAAGGCCTTCCGCAACCACGTGCTGGCCTCGTTCGGGGATCCACCGGCACTCCGCGTGCTCGGCGGTTACACCGGAACGGGCAAAACGGAAACGCTCGCGCACCTCAGGGCGCTCGGCGAGCAGGTCATAGACCTCGAGGCCCTGGCGCATCACAAGGGCTCCTCATTCGGGGCGTTGGGAGAGTTGCCGCAGCCGACGAGCGAGCACTTCGAGAACCTCCTCTGGGATGCACGCCGGGGCATGGACCCTGCCCGCACCGTTTGGGTGGAGGACGAGAGCCTGATGATCGGGAGGTGCCGCATCCCGCAGCCATTCTTCGATGCGATGCGCTCCGCCCTGCTCCTCTTCGCCGAAATGCCTCAGGAGGAGCGCGCAGAGCGGCTCGTGGCAGGCTACGGCAGCTACCCTGCCGAGGCGCTGGCCGAGGCTGTGAAGCGCATCGAACGGCGCATGGGGCCGCAGCACTGCAAAGAGGCGCTGGCGGCCCTGCGGAACGGAGACCTGCGGACCGTGGCCATCCTCACGCTGACCTACTACGACAAGGCCTACTTGCGGGGCCTTGAAGCCCGCGACCCTGGGCGGGTGGTGCGGCTCCCGGCCCGCGCAGACGACCTTCGTGGCCTTGCTGAACGACTTGCGCACCATGCCCACGCCCCAGCCTCCTGAGCCCAACCGCCTCACCCAGTACAGCCATGGCGCCGGCTGCGGCTGCAAGATCGCACCTGCCGTCTTGGAGCAGGTGCTCCGTTCCGAGCTGGGAACCTTTCCCGATCCACGCCTGCTGGTCGGATACGGCACCAAGGACGATGCAGCGGTTTACGACATGGGGCAGGGCCGTGCCCTCATCAGCACCACGGATTTCTTCTCTCCCATCGTCGACGATGCCTTCGACTTCGGCCGGATTGCCGCCACCAACGCGCTTAGCGATGTATATGCCATGGGCGGGCGTCCCTTGCTCGCCATCGCCATTCTAGGCTGGCCGGTGGAGAAGCTGCCCGCTGATGTCGCCGCCCGCGTCCTCGACGGCGGGCGAAGCGCCTGCCACGCGGCAGGCATCGCACTCGCCGGCGGCCACAGCATCGATGCACCGGAGCCCTTCTTCGGGCTGGCCGTCACCGGTGAGGCGCCGTTGGCGCACATCAAGCGCAACGACACTGCGCGCGCAGGTGATGTGCTGCTCCTGACCAAGCCGATCGGCCTCGGCATCATGGCCACGGCCATGAAGCGCGGCACGCTGCGCCCAGAGCACATGGCTATCGGCACCGACTGGATGACGCGCATCAATTCGGCCGGTGAGCGTTTGGGAGCCCTTCTTGGCGTGCATGCCATGACCGATGTGACGGGATTCGGGTTGCTGGGCCACCTGCTGGAGATGTGCCATGGCAGCGGCCTTGCGGCCGAGCTGCCGTTCGATGAGGTCCCCGTCATCACGGAGGCGCGCACCTATCTGGGGCTCGGGTGCTACCCCGACGGCACCTTCCGGAACTGGAAGGCGTATGCGGACGAGGTTGATGGCGCCTCCGCCATGGACAGGATGATGCTGCTCAGCGACCCTCAAACGAGCGGCGGGCTGCTCATCAGCGCAGCTCCAAGCGAAACGGACGAGATACTACGGGTTTGCGAATCGGCCGGCACCCCGGCACGGATTATCGGACGAATGCTGCCCTTCACGGCCGGGAAAAGGGTATTCATCCGATGAAGCAAGCGCACGTTGAATCAACCCCCTAGCTTCGCCGCCGGTCTTTCATCCATTCAATTCATACCAACATGGCCCGTGAACGTTTGAAGAAGGAAGAGTTGGACGCGCTGCTCACCGAGTATTTCGCCGAGCGGCGGCAGCTCATGTACAAGCTTGAGCGTGTGCGTGATGCGATCAGCGAGCTGAAGAAGCTGCGCGGGCTGAAGGAGGAAGGCCAGCAGACCGAAGGGCAGGAAGCCGCCCCGAAGCGGGGGGCCGGACGCCCCGCCGCCGAGAAGGCGGCCAAGCGCAAGGGTCGCCGGCGCAAACCCGGCCGCAGGAAGAAGCGCACCGTTGTGGGCGGCTATCGCCTGAGTCCATGGGACATGATGGTGGTGGACGCCGTGAAATCAGCGGGCCGACTGCTCACCAAGCAAGAGCTCTTCGAGCGCACCTTGGCGTGGGCCAAGAAGAATGCCCCGAAGATGAAGCAAGCCGATGTCGAGGTGAAGCTCACCCGTGTGCTGCAGAAGCTCAGCGGCAAGCGCGGCGTGCTAGGCAAGCACCGCACAGGCCTGATGCGCGGCCTGCATTATGGCCTCATCGACTGGTTCTTCCATGGCAAGCTGCGCACCGAGCACAAGGAGAAGGTGGTGGTGCCGAAGGAAGACTGACGGGCCTCATCCGGCAGCGCCGCCCGGCATCTACCTTCACGGCAAACGCCTGCCATGAAGAACATTATCGCAGCCATCGATTTCTCACCGGTCACGGAGCGGGTCATCACCCACGCCGCAGCGGTGGCGAAGGCGATGGGCGCCAAGCTGTGGATCATTTACGTCGCCGCGCCAGAGCCGGATTTCGTGGGGTTCAGCACAGGCCCCCAATACATCCGTGACCACCTTGCCGGACAATTGCGCAAGGAGCATGCGGCATTGCAGGACCTTGCTACTGCGCAGGAGGGAACAGGCCTGGATGCGGAGGCCCTGATGGTACAGGGACCGACTGCTGAGACCATCATCACCGAAGCGGAGCGGCTCCATGCCGACCTGGTGGTGATGGGCTCACACGGCCATGGCGCGCTCTTCCGGGCCTTCGTGGGAAGCGTGAGCCAATCCGTTCTCCAAGCGGGCGGTCTTCCGGTGCTCGTGATACCCAGCGAGCTCCAGGCTGAATGAAACGGCTGCCGCTCCCAACGCTGCTGCTGGTGCTGCTGAACGCATCGGTCTGCGTCCCCAGCATCCGGGGTGGCTCGCCGAAGGTGAACGAGCTGCGCGTGCCGGCCGGCTTCACGGTGACCGTTTTCGCCGAAGGCGTCACCAATGCGCGGGGCATGTGCTGGGGCGACCGGGGCACGCTCTTCGTTGGCAGCCGCAGTGAAGGCGTCGTGCACGCGCTTCGCGACAACGACGGGGACGGCCAGGCCGATGAACGGCATATTGTGGCCGAAGACCTGAACATGCCTGTGGGTGTGGCCTTCCGGAGTGGAGCGCTCTACGTGAGCGCGGTGGACCGCATCGTGCGCCTCGACTCCATCGAGGACCGGCTTGCCACACCACCTGCGGCCAAGGTGGTCACTGACGCCTATCCGAAGGATACGCACCATGGCTGGAAATTCATCGCTTTCGGCCCGGACGGCCGGCTTTACGTGCCGGTGGGTGCCCCGTGCAACATCTGCCTCAGCCCAGACAGCACCTATGCCTCCATCACACGGATCAACGCGGATGGCACCGGCCGTGAGATCGTGGCCCATGGCGTCCGCAATACGGTGGGCTTCGATTGGCATCCAGCGACCAGGGAGCTGTGGTTCACGGACAATGGCCGCGACTGGCTCGGTGACGATTCGCCGGATTGCGAATTGAACCGACTTCCACGCGATGGAGCGCATTTCGGATACCCTTTCTGCCATGCCGGCAACATCAGCGACCCTGAATTCGGAGCGCAGCGGCCGTGCGCGGAATTCACTCCGCCCGCAGCGGGGCTTGGGCCGCATGTGGCCCCCTTGGGCATGCGGTTCTACTCGGGATCCATGTTCCCCGAGCGGTACCGCCATGCCATCTTCATCGCTGAGCACGGCAGCTGGAACCGGAGCAAGCCTATCGGCTACAGGGTGTCGGTGGCCTTCCCGCAGGGTGACGGCACGGCTCGTACCGAAGTGTTCGCCGAAGGATGGCTCAATGGCTCGAAGGCATGGGGACGGCCAGCGGACGTGCTGGTGGCGCCCGATGGGGCGCTATTGGTGAGCGATGACGCCGCGGATATGATCTACCGCATCGCCTACACGCGGCCATGAGGATGGCCAGCCCTGCGCCGCAACTCAAGCCTTTCGGCGCCCCGGCACCATGAGACGGGCATCAAGCCAAGGCCTGCCGCTCATCGGCGAACGGTAGAGCGCCCAGTAGATGCCGAACGCAGCTGCAGTGCCGAGCAGCGAGCCTGCCACCGCATCCTGCAGGAAGTGCTGCGAGAGGTAGACCCTCGACCAGGCCATCAGCGCGGCGAGCACCGCAAAGGGCATGGCCAACCTGGGCCTCGACAGTATGACGGCCAATGCGAAGCACATGCTGAACGCCGCCGTGCTGTGTCCGCTCGGGAAGCTGAAATGACCATGGAGGTCCACCCCCTCCACCCAGTGCAGGTCGCCGAGGTGATCGCGGAAGGCCGATGGGCGGTGCATGTCGCTGAAGACCTGCCGCTTCAAGAGCTGAACGGCGATCGCGCTGATGCCGCAACTCAAGCCCATCATCAGGAAGGCGCGGACATCGCGCACGAACAGGAGCGCCAGCGCGAGCCCCGCAGGCACCAGCCCGTCGGCCGTATGCGTGAACCAACTGAAGAACCAATCGAGCCCAGGGCCATGGATCGCATTCACGGCACGGTGGAGGGCCAGCTTCTCCTGCGTGGCCACCAAGAACAGCCCGATCGCAAAGAGCGCCCCCCACATCAAGGTGAACCGCAAGGCCGCCGCATGCTCCCTTCGCATGCGGCGAAGCTAATCGGCAGGCTGAGGCCTTAAGTTCGTTCCGCCATGACCCTTCGATTCCGCACCGCACCCTTTGAGCTGACCCTTGCGGCTCTCCTTGCCGGTCCGAGCATTGCAGCAGGCCAGGGGTTCGTCAACACGTTCGGCGGCCCCAAGGCGGAGGATGGCGTCGGGATCGTGCAGGAAGGCGCCGGTTTCGCCATCGCCACCAGAAGGCACACGGCAAGCGAACCGGCGTTCACGGGTGAGCTCCTGCGGATCGCGGCGAATGGGAGTGCGCTCTCCTGGGAACCGATTGCCGGTCTGGACGGCATCGTCTTCCTGCAGGGCATGGCACCCGCCACCGGCGGCGGGGCTTTCCTCGCCGGAAGCCGTTTCGCGCCGGACTCAAGCCAACATGACGGCCTCGTGGTGAAGCTCCTTGCGGATGGCGGCACTGACTGGATTGCGCATCCAACAGCACCCGGAGACCAGCAATACCTCTGCGTGAGCGGTCTACCGGACGGTGGGGCCATCGCGGCGGGCGTGCGCTCCATCGGGTCCGGTCACGATGCGTGGGTATGCCGATTCGACTCGGATGGAGCATTGCTCTGGAGCCAGGCGGTGGGCGACCTGAGCGACGAGGAAGCGCTTGCCCTTGAAGTGCAAGGCAGCGATGTCCTCATCACAGGCCGCCAGGCCAACTTCGGCGGCACCTCGGATGCGTTCCTGGCGCGATTGGGACTGGATGGCACCATCGCCTGGACCACATCCTGGGGCGGCATCGGCCAGGAGGTCGGCCGTGGCCTGAAGGCCATCGGGCCGGGATCGTTCCTGCTGGCGGGCACCACGAGCAGCGATGGGGCCTACGATTTCACCGAGCAGCGTCGCAAGGACCATGTCTACCTGGTGGCCTTCGACCTGAATGGCGACTCCCTTTGGACGCGGGCCATCGGCGATACGCTGTTCGACCGGCGCGCGTGGTGCCTTGACATCGCCGGCAATGGGGATATCCTCGTCGGCGGCGAGCGGAGTCCCATCAGCGCCACCAGCGATGCCCTCGCCTATCGCCTCGATGCGCAGGGGCAGGTGATCTGGCAGCGCACGTGGGACCTCGGCAAGGAGGAGCGGCTACAGGCCATCCACGCGCTTCCCGATGGCTTCATTGCCACCGGCTGGGCCTTCACCGACGCCGCGCGCCAGGTGCTCGCGATCCGGCGGGACCCGAACGGCAATTGACCTTCCGAACGACTGCTTGTGCACAGTCGGCCTTCCGTTTACCGCGATCGGGGTATGGCGGAGGTTACGATGGCCATGGAGCTTCGCATCATCCAAACCGAACCGCCATGACCACCGGGAAACGATTCGCGATGCGCACCAAGGACCACAGCGATGAGCGCGTGCTGGATGCGCGAACCAAGGCCGTGCTCTCGAGCGTACTCACTGCACCGCGCGGAAAGGCCCTCGACGCCTACCTGCGTGCTCGCGGCCGCCAGGCCTGAACATGCATCACGGAAGCTGCTCCTGCCGGACGCTATTCGGCGTGGACCCGCCGATGTTCACCAGGATCGGATCGCGATCATTGGCGTTGCCCACATAGCGCACCACGCCATCGAGGTTGACGTCCGCCGCGTGGTATCCGGTAATGGTGCTGTTCGGCACCGACCCGCCGATGATGGCCAGGATAGGGTCTCTGTCGTTGTTCTCCCCAACATACCGGATGCTCGCATCACGGAGCACATTGCCCGACCATTGGGCCCGCCGCCCATTGGGCAGCGTTGCGCGTGCATCGCTTCCCCAGGCCGCAACGCCGGATTGGGTGAAATCGATGCCCGTCTCATGGGCACCCAGGGCTACGGCAGACAAGGTCATCGCGCCGAAATGGTTGCGATGCCGCACGGCCACGTAGTAGTTGTCCGTCGGCACATTGAAGACCAGCCTGGAATAGCCATCCGTGCCGACGATGTCACCGTCGCGCTCCAACAGGGCCGACCGCGTGGCTACCACCTGTGCTGGATTGTTCTTGTTGCGCAATTCCACCCGCACCCAATCGACCACGGCATTCTTGCCCGTCTGCGATAATCGGGCTGCGCTGGTGGCCTCGCCGCCGCCGCCCACCTGCGGGAAGCCAAGCCCGGCATAGGGCTCCGCCAACGGCACCAGACCGCCCGCACGCAGATCATCGCGCATCAGGGCGGTGGAGGCCTCCCAAGGCCCTTGAAGCGCGGTTCTCAGCCGCACGCTGGGCTGGCAGTTCTGCCAACGCGCCAGCACCGAGCCAGGGATCACCGTGCGATTCGCGTTGGAAGGGGTCTGCCATCGCACCGCGAAATGATCGCCGCCACTGCCCTCCTTGTGAAGGAGCTCCACGTAGTAGTAACGCCCGGCCACCAAAGGGATGGCCGCGCTCACCTGCGATGGGTACTTGGTGTATTCCGTCTCGTTGGTCCAGCCCGGCACACTGCAGATGGGCTGGGCATGTTGGGGCTCCGCGTTGGGGCTGAGGTAGAGCATGCTGGCGTCGTCGCTTGTGAGCGTAAAGACGTAATTGCCCGTCTGGGGTGCGATGATGTACCCGCGCACCCGGGTGCCATAATTGTTGGTGAGGTTTGTGGGGCCTTGGAACAAGGTGGGATAGGACACGCTATTCGGGCTTCCCGGATAGTTCGGATGGGTGGTCAGGTCGGAAAGGGCTGACCCGCCGATGCCGGTCCAGAGCTCGCGGAGCAGGCTGCCGGTGGCGCCCACGCATTGCGGCGGGGCGAAGCTCAGCACGGTGATCACACGGATGGCCTGCCCGGTGAGCCCGTCGTCATCGGTCACCGTGAGGGTCACCTGATGTTCGCCCGATTCAGAGAACACCTTGGCCGGTGAGGCCTGGCTGCTGAATGTGCCATCGCCGAAGTCCCAGTGGTAGGCGGTGATGGTTCCGGGATCATAAGAGCTGGTACCATCGAACTGCACATTCAGGGGGCCCGCTCCAGCGGAAGCATTGGCGAGGATGATAGCCGTGGGTGCGATGGCCTGGCACCGCGGATCGAGGCGTCGCTGGACGGTGGTGCTGAGACCGCCGGCATCGGTCACGGTGAGTTCAATGATGTAGAAGTAGGACTCTCCATCGCACCCCACGCCGCTGATGACGGTGCTGGTGGAGGCATTGGGATCGATGGCCTCCGGGTGGATGTGCGTATTGTGGTGCAAGGTGGTCCGCCAAGCATAGGTGAGCTGGGCCGGCCCATGCTCGGCATCCGTCACGCTGGCCGTTAGCTGGTAGGTGGTATCGATGCCCACAGGGAAATACCCATCGGCCGGTATGCTGGTGATGGCCACTTGCGGCGGCGTATTGTTCACCGAGACCAGCAACGTGGTGGTGGCCGATTGCCCGATGTTGTCGGTCACCGTGAGCGAGACCGTGTAGGAGGCCGGAACGCCAGGTGCAGCCGTGAATGTGCGCATGGGGCTGATGGCGGTGGACGTCGGGCCCCCATCGCCGAAATCCCACAAGTAGGTAAGCGCTCCATTCTCCGGATCGGAGCTGCCACTGGCATCGAACTGCACCTCCAAGGGGCCCGGGCCGTATTGGATACTCTGGGCGGCCACGGCTGCCGGTGGGAGGTTGACCGCAAGCGTATAGCAGATCCGCCTCAGTTCGTTCGTGTTATAGCGCATGTACCACACGCAGCCATCAGGGCCGGCACCGATCCACACCACGGCGCCCAGGCCGCTCGCGAAATCGTGCACGCTGACGGGCTGGTCCTGCTCATCGAATTTGAAGCGGCGGATCCAGCCGCTGGCATAGTCGCCATGGAAGGTGCTGTTCTGATAGCCCACGGGCATGTTCTCCCCGGCCATCCACGGTCCTCCCACCGCGCAGTTCCCGCCGAACCGCGGTCCCGGCACAGGAGAACCCGATGCATCGAGGTCGAAGGTGATGGCGGTGCTGCCCGAGAAGCCCCCGCAGCGCGATTGGTTCCCGTGCAGCCAATCGATGGCCGGCCGGGCATGGAAGAACTTGGGGATGGAATTGGGGATCTGCACCTGCGGATTGCAGGGATTCGGGTGCCCGTTGAGGTGTACGGGGGTATCCTGCTTGAGCAGGTCCTGGAACCGCAGGAACGGCAGATTGCAGCTCACGCCATCGTGCAGCGGGTTCGGTGCGTCCAGATTGGCCGTCAACGCGGCCATGTACCCCGATTGCGGGGTGAGGCCTTCGAAAAGGGGCCATCCGAAGTTCATGCCGCCCTCCGTGCAGACGTTGAGGTCCTCCCAGGTCCCCCACTGCACATCACCGATGTAGACCACGCCGGGGCGCCCATCCGCCGGATCCGTGCTGCCGCTGTTGGGCTTGATGGTGGCCCTGTAGGGATTCCGCAAGCCCAGCGCCCAAACGCGCGAGCGCGGTGACCGCGGGGCCACGGGGTCGTACCACGGATTGCTGGGCACGCCATCGCCGGTGTTCGGGTCCATGCGCAGGAGCTTCCCATTGAAGCAGTCCAGCAGCTGCGAGCGCATGGCGCCCACGTTCTCGGCCGGCCTGATGATTCCATCCGCAAGCGCTTGGGCCCAATAGGTGTCGCTGCTGCTGCCCACATCCACCAGGTTGTAGCTGGCGCCGTCGCCGAGGGTGGCGAGCAGGGTGCCGTCGCTGCCGAACATGAGCGAACCGGTGCTGTGCGACTCATGCAGGAGCGGCACCCCGGTCTGCCGCGTTTCTCCAAGGAGCACCGTACGGCTCCCGTAATCGACGGTGCTGAATGAGGGGCCTTGCGCGGTGTAGCGCGTGATGCGCATGATCGTCGCCGCGTAGTACTCGTTCGTATTGGGATTGTAGCCGGCTGTCCCATGGTTCATCAGGTGGTGCCGGTCCACCGCGTACATGCAGTAGATCCGACCATTGCTGAGGAAGGCCGGGTCGAGCGCGAAGCCGAGGAAGCCATGGTCTCGCCAATTGCCCACCTCGTCGCTGATATTGAGCAGGGGGTTGGGCAGGCGAACGCCGTTCTCGACGATCCAGACCATGCCGCGCTTCTCCCACACATACAGCCGGCCATTGGCGTCCCAGGTGGCACCCACCGGTTCCGTCCAGCCCCCCATGACCAAGGCATCGCTGAAGTTGGGCTGCAGCGTCTGTGCCCTGGTCTCGGTATGCGCTGCCGCACCGATGACGCTCAAGAAAACGAGGAACCGGCCAAGGGATTTCGGCGTGCCCATTTGTCGACCAATTAAGGTTTGCAGCCGACGAAGCTATCCGAAACAATGACGAATGTCAATCCTTCCGATGGCTGGCTATGGCAGCTGCTGCACCCGCACCGCCGTGGGGGTCGCCCCCCCGATGTTCACCAGGATGGGGTCTCGGTCATTCCACTGGCCCGTGTACCTGACCACGCCGCTGAGATCCACATCCTCCAAGCGGTAGCCGGTGACGGTATTGAGCGGCATGGACCCGCCGATGGCCACCAGGATCGGGTCCCTGTCATTGCCATTGCCGACATACCGGAGGGATCCATCCCGGTTCACATCGCCGCTCCACAGGCCCATGCGTCCATTCACCAAGGGCACTTCGGCCTGCGTTCCCCAAGTGCCGGTGCTGGGCAAGGTGAAATCCACGGTGCGATCGCCGGCATCCAAGCGTATCGATGCCGCTGTCATCGCCGCGAGGTGGTTCCGATGTCGCACGGCGATGTAGTAGTTGTCCACCGGCACATTGAATGTCAGGCGCGCGAAGCCATCGGTGCCCAGGATGTCGCCATCGCGCTCCAGCAGGGCGGCGCGCGAAGCAATCACCTGTGAAGGCGCATTCTTGTTGCGCAGCTCCACCACCACCCAATCCACCACTGCGTTGGGGCCGGTCTGGGAGAGCCGCGCGGCGGTCGTCGACTCATTCCCCCCTCCGATGAAGGCATAGCCCAAGGCACTGTATGGCTGCCCCAAGGGCAGCAGCCCGACCGACCGCAGGTCGTCGCGCATCAACCCGGTGTTGCTGTCGTAGGGCCCGGAGAGCACGCACCGCAAGCGCGCACCCGGCAGGCAGTCCGCCCATTGGACCAAAGCGCTGCCGGGAATGATGGTCCGGGTTCCATTCAGTGGCGTTTGCCAATACAGCGCGAAGTGGTCGCTGGCGCTTCCCTCCTTGTGCAGCAGTTCCACATAGTAGTACGCACCGGCCACCAACTGGATGGCTGCGCTGGTCTGCGAAGGGAACCGGTCGAACTGCGCCGCTGTGGTGCTGCCGGGGGCGGAACAGATCAACCGCGCATGCCGGGGCTCAGCGTTCAGGCTTAGGTATACGGCCGTCGCATCGTCACCGGTCACGGTGAATACATAGCTGCCCGTGGCTGGCGGAACGATGTAGCCACGGACGCGCGTGCCATAGTTGTTGGCGAAGTTGGTGGGCCCTTGGAAGGAGGTGAGCGTGCTGGAGCCTGTGGGTGAACCGGGATAATTCGGATGATTGACCAGGTCGGGGATGCTGATGCCGCCCACCCCGCTCCAGAACTGGCGGAGCACGCTACCGCTCGGCCCCATGCACTGCGGGGCGCCCAGCGTGACCACCGTCACGGTCCTTGCGGCCTGGCCGGTGAGCCCGTCATCGTCCGTCACGGTCAGGGTCACCACGCGGTCACCCTCATCCGTGAACACCTTGATGGGCGCAGGCTGATCGCTTGCTGTGCCATCCCCGAAGTCCCAGTGATAGGCCACGATCGACCCGGGATCGTAGGATGCGGTGCCATCGAACTGCACGGCGAAAGGGGCTTGCCCCGCGATGGACGATGCCATGATGATGGCCGTTGGCGCGATGGCATAGCAGCGCGGGTGGAGCACGTGCGAGACGGTCGTGCTCAAGCCCGCCGCATCGCTCACGGTCAACCGCACCTCGTAGGAATAGCTCTGTCCGTCGCACCCCTCTCCGGACACATGCGCGCTCGTGCTGACCGCGTTGATGATCGGGCCGGGGTGCTCGTGCGTGTTGTGCCTGAGCGTCACCTGCCAGGCATAGCTAAGCTGTGCCGGCCCATGCTCTGCATCCGAAACGCTGGCGGCCAATTGGAAGACCGTATCCACGCCCACTGGGTAGAACGCGCCATTCGCGAAGCTGGTGATCGCCGCAATGGGCGGCGTGTTGTTCACAGAAACGACCAGGGAAGCGCTGGCCTGCTGGCCGGTATTGTCGGTAACGGTCAACGTCACCGTGTACATGGTCGGTGCCCCTGGGGGCGCCTGGAACACATGCACGGGGCTCACCGCCGTGCTTATCGGCGAGCCATCGCCGAAATCCCATTGATGCGTGATGGCACCGCCTTCGGGGTCACTGCTGGCTGCACCCGAGAAGGACACGGAAAGCGGCCCGGGACCGTATTGCACGCTCTGGGATGCCACCGCCACGGGCGGCAGGTTCACCGCGGCTGTGTTGCAGATGCGCCGCAATTCGGCACCACCGGTGTACTTGATGTACCAGAGGCATCCATCCGGCCCAGCGCCTAGCCAATTCACCGCCCCCAGCCCGGATGCGAAATCCTGCACGCTCTGCACTTCTCCATTGGGGCCGTAGACGAATCGCTTGATCCACCCGCCGGCGAAATCGGCATGATAGGCGCAGTCCTGGAAGGCCGCCGGAAAGCCGCTCCAGGCGCTCCACGGCCCGCCGATGGCCGCATAGCCGCCGAAGCGCGGCCCAGGAACCGGGGATAGCGGGTCATCGAGGTCGTAGGTGATGGGAGCGCCCGCTTGGAACGCCGCGCAGCGCGACCGATCGCCGTGCTGCCAATCGATTGACGGCCGGGCATGGAAGAACCGGGGAACGGACAACGGGACCTGCTGCGCGGGGTCGCAGGGATTGGGGTGGCCGTTCACGTGTCCGACCTGGTCCTGCTTCAGCAGATCGCTGAAGCGGAAGTACGGCACCGTGCAGCTCGTGCCGTTGAAGAGCGGATTGGGCTGATCCCTATTCTCGGTAAGCGCCGACGCATACGAGGCCGCGTTCTCCATGCCCTCGAAGAGGGGCCATCCGAAGTTCATGCCGGGCGAATTGCAGACGTTGAGCTCCTCCCAGGAGCTCCAGCCCACATCGCCGATGAAGAGCGTGCCGATGTCGCCATCCGCGGGATTGGTGCTGCCCGTGCCCGGCTGCAGGGTCATCCGGTAAGGGTTCCGCAGGCCCAGCGCCCACACCCGCGACCGCGGCGCCCGCGGCTGCGCGGGGTCGTAGAACGGATTGCTGGGCACGCCATTGCCAGTGGCGGGATCCATACGCAGCACCTTGCCGTTGAATGAATTCACCAGCTGCGCGCGGAAAGCGCCGACATTCTCCTCGGGCCTGATGATTCCATCGGCCAGCCCTTGCGCGAAATAGCTCTCCGAGGCGCTGCCCGCATCCGTACTGGCGGCACTGGCGCCGTCACCGATGGTGGCGATGAGGGTGCCATCGCGCGCGAAGAGCAGGGTGCCGGCGCCATGGGTGTTGTAGAGCACAGCCGCACCAGTGGTGATGCTCTCGCCGAGCAGGACGGTGCGGCTGTCGGGGTCCACGGCCTCGAAAGCCGGCCCGATGGCCGTGTAACGGACGATCCGGACGATCGTGGCCGTGCCACCGTCGGTGGCATAGGGGTCGTAGCTGGGCGTGCCGAAGTAGAGCAGGTGGTGACGGTCCACCACATACATGGCATAAACCCGTCCATTGCTGGTGAATGCGGGGTCGAGGGCAAAGCCGAGCATCCCATGGTCGCCCCAATTGCCGACCTCTTGCATCAGGTTCAGCAAGGGACTCGGCTTGCGCACACCATTCTCCACGATCCACACGCGGCCGCTCTTCTCCCAAACGTACATGCGCCCATTCTGATCCCAGACCGCACCCACCGGGCTGAACCATCCATCGGAAACGAGGGAGCTGACGAAACCTGCCGGCAGCGTCTGGGCAGTGGACCTTCCCGGAGCCCCAATCAACAACAGGATCAGGCAGGCAATGACTGGAGCGCGTAGCATCGATTCTACTGGAAACTGGTTCGCGTCGCGAAAATCGACAACCAACGAAGCACTCCGCAATGCGAATTCTCAACCATCGAAAAGCCCGAGTTGTCCCTGTGGAGGGGGCTTGAAGAGATCGGTCCTCAGCGTTGGCATGGCCCGTTCACCGAAATGGCGCCGGCGGAGCACGCGGAACACCCTGTTGATATTCTCCGCGAACGGCCCCTCGCCGCGAAGCCGGCGGCCCGGCCGGGAGTCCGACACCGCCCCGCCATGGACAGCCCTGGTCTGGGCCAGCACCCTTGCCGACCGGTCAGGGTAGTGGGCTTCCAACCATGCTCTGAAGACCGGCTCCACGGCCCCATTGGTGCGCAGGACGGTGTAGCTGGCTGAAATCGCTCCCGCTGCAGCGCCGGCCTTGAGCAGCGAAGACACCTCCGGCTCATTGAGGGCCGGAATGATCGGCGCCAGCATGGCCATTACCGGCACACCGGCCCCACTGAGCGCTCGGATGGCCTCCAAGCGCTGAGCTGTTGTACTGGTGCGGGGCTCCAGCGCACGGCGCAAGGATTCATCCAGCGTGGTCAGGCTGATGGCTACGCTGGCCAGTCCCTTGGATGCCATTTCGGAAAGCAAGTCCAAATCCCTCAGGACCAATGCATTCTTGGTGATGATGACCACGGGCTGACCGAAGTCCAGGGCCACCTGCAGCAGGCTCCGCGTCAATCCCTCCTTGCGCTCGATCGGTTGGTAGGGATCCGTGGCGCCCGAGATGCTGATGGGCTGCACTTCCCACCTGGGCCGGCGCAGGGTCTGCTCCAAGCGTGCAGCAGCGCCCCGCTTCACCAGGATCACCCGCTCAAAGTCAAGCCCCGCACTGTACCCCCAATACTCGTGCGTCGGTCGAGCATAGCAGTAGGCGCAGCCGTGCTCGCAACCTTGGTATGGGTTCATGCTGTACCGGAAAGGGAGGTCTGGGCTGTTCACCGGATTGACGATGGTGCGGGCATCAACCGGCAGGTAGCGGGTGGGCTCCGGTGCGGTCTCTCCCAAAGGCTCATCGATGCCTTCCGCATGGAATGCACCCTTGGTGATGGCTTCGAACCGGTTCGGAACCTGAAGCATCGCACCCCGTCCCTTGATGGGTTTGCCGTCATTGCGCATGATCCCAAGGTAGCCGCGAATGGCCTGACAATCGCTTGACACTGGCTTGGGTAGTTTCGCGCCCCATTCTGAAACCCATGCGATCAAGCACGATCATCCTCGCCCTCCTTGCCATTGGCTGCAACACGGCACCGCCCAGCGCGGAAGCCGATCGGGAACCTCAGGTAACGGGCTGGGACAGCACCTTGATCCATCCGGAGGAGCGGCACTTCAAGCGATTGAAGCAGCTCACCTTCGGCGGTGACAATGCCGAGGCCTACTGGAGCTTCGCTGGGAACCGATTGGTGTTCCAGAGCACCAATCCGGCTTGGGGCGAATCATGCGACCAGATCCATTGGTTCAATCCGTTCAAGGACGACCTGCGCGCCGCCCCCCCCCAGCTGGTGAGCATGAAAGGCGGACGCACCACCTGCAGCTATTTCCTGCCCGGCGACAGCCTGGTCCTGTATGCCAGCACCCACGAGCATGATGCCGCATGCCCGGCCGTGCCGGAGCGCCGGGCCGATGGCAAATACGTTTGGCCCATCTATCCGAGCTTCGACATCCACGTGGGCGACCTGAAGGGGAACCTGGTCCGGAAGCTGACGGAGACCCCCGGCTATGATGCGGAGGCCACGGTGTCCCCCAAGGGCGACCGCATCGTCTTCACGAGCATGCGCGATGGCGACCTCGACCTCTACACGATGAACATCGACGGCAGCGATGTGCGGCGCGTGACCACGGCGTTGGGATACGATGGAGGGGCATTCTTCAGCCCTGACGGCACCAAGCTCCTCTGGCGGGCCTCACGCCCGGCCACGCCCGAAGAGGAGGCGGAATACAAGGCGCTGCTGCAGGAAGGACTCGTGAAGCCGACCAGCATGGAGCTGTACGTGGCGAACGCCGACGGCAGCGATGCACGGCGCATCACCGAGCTCGGGCAGGCCAATTGGGCCCCCTACTGGCACCCTGACGGGAAGCGTATCATCTTCGCCAGCAACCACCTCAGCGAGCGCGGCTTTCCCTTCACGCTCTTCATGATCAATGCCGATGGCAGCGGCTTGGAACAGGTAAGCCACGGTGACACGTTCGACGCCTTCCCGGTCTTCAGTCCGGATGGGCGCTACCTGGTCTTCAGCAGCAACCGCAACAATGGCGGCACACGGGAGACGAACCTCTTCCTTGCAGAGTGGGCCGAATGACCGCAGGACGGTAGAGCAGAGGTCGCGCACGTGCGATCTTCGCACCCGATGAGCGGAACGCCTGAGCGAGCTCGAAAGGGATGGATGCAGCGGCTGGCGGAGCGCTGGGGCGTCTCCCCCTCCCGCGTGGTGGTCATCCTCTTGGTGTTCGCCTGCACGGGATTCACGGTGATGTTCCTTAAGCGCCCTGTGGTGGCATGGGTGTCAGGCGATGCCGGGGAGCCCCCGCTCCTGTTCACGGTGCTCTACTACGTGCTGGTGCTCCCGCTCTACAATGCGCTCCTGCTCGCCTATGGCGCGCTGTTCGGGCAGTTCAGTTTCTTCTGGGCCTTCGAGAAGCGGTTCTTCTCACGCTTGCTCGGCCGGCGTCCAAGGACCTGATGACCCGGGCCACTTGCTGCACGGGGTTGCGCTTCACGCGGCATTCCCAGAGCATGAGGACACGCCATCCTGCGAGACGGAGCGCAGCGGCCTTCTCCGCATCCCGCTCCTTGTTCCGTTGGAGCTTTGGGCCCCAATACCAGCTGTTCCGCTTCGGGGCCTGAGGGCGGCAATACGGGCAGCCATGCCAGAAGCAGCCATGCACGAAGACCGCCACGCGGCGGCCGACGAATGCGATATCGGGCCTTCCTGGCACCCGTGCATAGTGAAGCCGGTAACCGGTGAGGCCGGCAGCCCGAAGGTGCAGCCGAACGATCAGCTCGGGCTGCGTGTCCTTGGCCCGTATCCGGCTCATCGCAGCGCTCACGCGCGCATTGGCCGGAATCGGGCGTCGGCGCGCTTGCTTCAGAGCGGCGTTCATGCCGCAAAGGTTGCATGCACTAGTCGAGCTTGCCACGCGGGGTGGCGCCTGCGAGCTGATCCTGGGCAAGCGCCTCACGCTCGTAGACCAGCTGCGAGCAGGCCTGGCCGTCCTTGAAGTAGAAGACGCCCCCCCACTTGTGGGATACCCGCCTGTACTCGGTGGTGACACCGTTCGTCTCAAGCCGCACCACCGTGGTGATCTTTGCGGCCTCCACGATGAGGTCCTCGTTGCGCAGGGTCTCGTGAACCTCGGGCTCCACCGCCGGGCGCTCCTCCACGGCTGTGTTCATGCGCGCAACGGCCATGCGCGAAGGCTCCTCCGCCATGGTGGGCTCCAAGGCCCGGCGTCCGTCCTCACCGGTAACGGGCTCCGGAGCCCTCGGCTCGCTCTTGCGGGCTGCCTGCGGAACCTTAGGCTCTTTCACCTTGCCTTGGGCGGCGATGGGTACGGTGCGAGTCGGCGGATCCGGCGTGGTGCCCGGGCCGGAGGTCTTTGCGGACTCCCGCCGCACCGCCTCCTCCCTGGCCTTGTCCCGTTTCGCTGTCTCCGCCTGGGCCCGCTCGGCGGCCAACCGCTCCGCCTCAGCCTGGCGGTCGGCATCGGCCTTGGCCTTGGCCTCTGCGGCCTGCTGCGCCGCAGCTTGCCGC
>ERZ761607.957-NODE-957-length-40168-cov-18.066338_pt1 | contig 40168 bp, 37 predicted proteins | sample MGYA00511164_ERZ761607 | MGnify/ENA primary metagenome ERZ761607 (study PRJEB28899, sample SAMN02445080) | bioreactor sludge metagenome | biome: EBPR sludge | place: Australia: Brisbane, Thorneside Wastewater Treatment Plant | collected 2011-06-22 ...
AGCTTGAACCAGTGGGCAGCCGAGGCGATCAGGCAGGCCGCCCGGGCGGGGTGAGAGGGTTCCTCGGGGTCAGCTTTCATTTGCTCATCCCACGTGCCGGGCGATGCGTGACGGGCTTGCGATCTAAAAATGGCGTACGCATAATTCGGGCTCTCCTTTCAAGGGACGGGCATCATGGCGCGACCGTTGCGAATAGAGCTTGCGGGCGGTGTGTACCACGTGACGTCGCGCGGTGACCGGCGCGAGATGATCTATGGTGATGACGTCGACCGGCGGGCGTGGCTCGATCTCTTCGGCGAGGTCTGCGAGCGCTTCAACTGGCGCTGCCATGCGTGGTGCCAGATGGGCAACCACTACCATGTTGTCGTGGAGACTGCCGAAGCCAACCTGGCGCGCGGCATGCGGCAGCTCAACGGGGTGTATACGCAGGCGGTCAATCGCCGCTATGGCCGCGTCGGTCACGTTTTTCAGGGGCGCTACAAGGCGATCCTCGTGGAGGCGGACGCCTACCTCGTGGAGCTCGCGCGCTATGTCGTGCTCAATCCGGTTCGCGCCGGCCTGTGCAAGGATGCGGCGGACTGGCCGTGGAGCAGTCATCGCGCGCTGCTCGGCAGGGTGGAGGCCCCGTCATGGTTGGCGACGAACTGGGTCCTTGGCCAGTTCGGTGAAGTGCGGACGCGCGCCATCGGCCGCTACGAAGACTTCGTGCGCGCCGGTGTTGGTCTTCCGCCGATCTGGGAAGGCCTGAATGCGCAGATCTACCTGGGCAGCGCGGATTTTGCAGGTCGCATGGCGAGCAGGTTTGCCGACGATGACAACTTGAGCGAGGTGCCCAGGATGCAGCGTCGCCCGAAGGGTGTGGCCCTCGACGCCTACGTCGAGCGTTTCCCCTCGAGAGACCAGGCCATCCTCGAGGCGGCTGATTCCGGTGAGTTCACCTACGCCCAACTCGCTGCTTTCTTCGGCTTGCATTACAGTTCGATCAGCCGCATCGTCAGCAAGGCGCGTGCGACAAGGCGGCCTCAACCGATTGTGAGCAAATGAAAGACCTGACCCCGCTTGACCCCGTGCATCGTCAGCAAGGCGCGTGCGACAAGGCGGCCTCAACCGATTGTGAGCAAATGAAAGACCTGACCCCGCTTGACCCCTGATCAGGACGAAGTGGTCTAGGCCCCTGGATCCGGCGGTTGTGCGGCGAAGTGAGGGGCTGAAGTGGTCTCGCCAAGATGTTTCGAGATATCTCCACGCCAATCTTTTTTCGTCTCCTGTGGTCAGTCTTGCGCTCGCATGAAGTGCGGCGTCCGATAGACCCAGTCAGGAGATGAGTCCGATGCGCAAGCTGTTTGTCGCTTCCACTTTCGCCCTTGCCGCGACCGCGGCGCAGGCCGATCCGGCCGTGATGTTCGGTATCAACTACAACTTTGGCGGCGGTGGGCCGGGCTTGTCGGTGAAGGTGCTGACGAGTGACCGCGAAGATCGTACGGTGGGCTCGGTCGGTGCCAGTTACTATCCGATGATGAATCGCGTCGGCCTGGATCTGGGTGTCGGGCGTACCTTCCAGAACGGCGCGGCGACGGTCGGGTGGGATGTGATCAACAGTGCTCCGCAGGCCAGCATTGGCTATGTCGATACCCGGCGCTGAGCGGCAGGGAGTGTCGGCGATTGATTCGTGATCTACTGGCAGTGAGGGCTGGCGGCGGCGAGCGCGACGCTGTAGTGCTGCGGCTGTGTGCATCGCCCAACTACGATGCACGACCCGAGGGGGTGGTTCCGAATGTCGTCGTGGTGCACGCCATCAGCCTGCCACCCGATTCTTTCGGCGGTCCTGGGGTAGAGCAGCTGTTTACCAATACGCTCGACCCGGCCGAGCATCCCTATTACGCGGACATCCAGCATCTGCGGGTGTCGGCGCACTATTTCGTCCGTCGCGACGGCGAGGTGGTGTGCTTCGTCGCCCCCGAGCACCGCGCCTGGCATGCAGGCGTGTCGTGCTGGAATGGGCGTGAGCGCTGCAACGATTTCTCGATAGGCATCGAACTCGAAGGCTGTGACACACAGCCATTCGAGCCCGTGCAGTATGTGCGCCTGGCCGGATTGATCGCCGAGTTGCGCACGCGCTACCCGATAGAGGCCGTGGTGGGGCACTCGGACATCGCCCCCGGGCGCAAGACCGACCCTGGGCCGTTCTTCGACTGGCAGCGGTTGGAGCGGCTGCTGCGCATGGGTGATGACATGCGGGCGCCAGGGCACCCGCATGTCAAGTTTTGACAAAATGTTTGTCGAAGAATAGAATTCGCTTCCTGTTGCATCGCAACAATTCAATCAATCTCGGTGCGGCGCCTCTCTGAGAGGGAGACGCAGTTTCATGGACGCGCGCACCGCGGGGTCTGTCGTCTGGTTGCGGCGGCGGGCTTTAACACCTACTGGCGACCGAGCCGGCCATCTGCCGGCGTGGCCAATCGGCCACGCGGCATGCGCGCTGCCCTCAAAGGGTGGCGCGGGCGCAGCACTCCAACAGGGTGCGGCCAGGGTGGCGGCTCAGGCCACAGCATGGAGGACACCATGAAACACGCAACTCGATTCAATGCGCTTGCGCGCAGAACGGGCGGTGCGGCGACCAGCCTCGTCTACGGTGCACTGTTTTCTGCCGGCCTCCTGGGTACGGTCCATATGGTGGCTGCCAATGGCGCTGCCGATGCCGGTGCGCCCCTGCAGTTCAGCGATGCGTTTGCGCTCCCGGCAGCGGAGCCGACCACCTCCGAGCTGTCGATGGTCTCTGGCCTTGGCTTGCGGGTAACGCCGCCGGTCAGTCCGGCAGTGACGCTCGCCGATGTCTCCTACACGCCGTCGGTGCCGTTCAGGCGTGCGACCGAACAGCCTGTCGAGCCGGCGCTCAAGGCCTTCAGTCCGGCAGTGACCGGGTTGGAGATGTTGGGCGAAGATCCGTTCGCGCAGGAAGAAGGCGAACTGTCGATCGAGATGGCGCGCGTGCGCGACTGGATCACCGAGAACTATCGTGTATCCGAGACGGCCATCGTCCCCGCACTGGCGGCCGCCGAGGCTTCTGCGCAGGAACTCGGCTTCGACCCCTTGTTGATCGTGGCGATGATGGCCGTGGAGTCGAGCTTCAACCCGCGTGCGGTCAGCAACATGGGGGCGCAAGGGCTGATGCAGGTGATTCCGCGCTACCACCAGGACAAGCTCGGCGCCAACCGCGGCAAGAACGCGCTGTTCGACCCCGAGGTGAATGTGCGCGTGGGTACCCTGGTGCTCCACGAAGGCCTGCAGCGCTATGGCAGCCTGCAGCGCGCGCTGCAGTATTACAACGGAGCCTTGAAGGATCCGCAGGCCCGCTACACGCGCAAGGTGATGTCGCTGAAGAAGCGGCTCATGCTGATCGCCGGGCGTGACGTGGTCCGCACCAGCCTCGAGCAGGCGAGCTAAGCCCGCGCCTGCTCATTACAGCGCCCTGCCGGCCGATCAGGCCCGCAGGGCGCTGATGCGTTCAACGGCCTCGAGCAGGCGTGATTCGCGCGTGGTGTAGGCGATGCGCAGATGGCGGCGCGGCAGGTGGTGGCCGAAGTCGAGCCCGGGCGTGGCTGCCACGCCTGCCTCTTCGATCATGCGGCGGGCGAGCGCTTCGGAGTCGTCCGCGAGCTTCGAAATGTCGGCGTAGATATAGAAGGCGCCTTGCGGCTCGGTCGCGATCGTGAAGCCGATTTCCTGCAGCGCGGGCAGCAGTACGTTGCGGCGGGCGGCGAACTCCGTCCGCCGTGCCTCCAGGATCTCCAGCGTGGCGGGCTCGAAGGCTGCGAGGGCTGCATGCTGCGCGGGCGACGAGGGCGAGATGAAGAAGTGCTGGGCGAGCTTCTCGATCTCGCGCACGAGGGGCGTGGGCGCCACCAGCCAGCCGAGCCGCCAGCCCGTCATGCCGAAATACTTGGAGAAGCTGTTGACGACGAAGACGTCATCGGCCGCGTTGAGTGCCGGGTGTGCCAGTGCGGTGGCGGAGTCGATGCCGTAGGTCAGGCCCTGGTAGATCTCATCGACCAGCAGCAGGCCGCCGCGCCGGCGGGTGACCGCGTGCAGGGCGGCGATCTCGTCGATGCCGAGCAGGGTGCCGGTGGGGTTGGATGGCGTGGCCACCATCAACCCGCGGCTGCGTGCGGTCCAGGCTGCGTCGACCTGGGCCGGAGTGGGTTGGTAGCGGGTCTGCGCGTCTACCGGCAGTGCCTGGGCGACACCTTCGAAGGCGCGCACGAGGTGGCGGTTGGAGGGGTAGCCGGGGTCAGGCAGCAGCCATTCGTCGCCGGGGTCTGTGGTGGCAGCGAGCGCGAGCATCAAGGCGCCGGAGGCGCCGGCGGTGATGATGATGCGCTCGGGTGCGACCTCGGCCTTGAAGCGATCCTGGTAGAAGCGTGCGATCGCCTCGCGCAGCCTGGGTAGGCCGAGCGCCGGGGTGTAATGGACGTCGCCGCTGGCAAGGAAGCGGGTGGCAGCCTCGATGACGGGTTGCGGCGTGCCGAAATCGGGTTCGCCGACCTCCATGTGGATGATGTCGCGCCCCTGGGCCTCGAGCTCGCGCGCCCGGCGCAGCAGCTCCATGACGTGGAAGGGCTGGATGTCGGCTGCGCGGCGGGAAAAAGCTTGCATCGTGGGCTCCGGCGATGACGGGTGGTGAGAGCGGCGCCATTCTGCGCCGAAATGAAAAAAGCGCCGACCTGCGGCGCTTTTTTCGGTCGGGCGTGCGGTGGATCAGTCGGCGTTGAGTGCGAGCTCGAACAGTTCGCGCTTGAGCACGAGCTGGCGCGGCAGGCGGTCCTGCAGCTTGTCGAACCACTCCTTGTGCGAGTTCAGCTCGGCGCGCCAGGCGTCGGCGTCGACCTTGGTGAGCGCCTCGAACTCCTCGCGGCTGACGTCGGCGCCGCTCCAGTCGAGATCCTCGAAGCGCGGCATCCAGCCCAGCGCGGTCTCCTTGGCGGCGATCTTGCCCTTGCAGCGATCGACGATCCACTTGAGCACGCGCATGTTGTCGCCGAAGCCCGGCCACATGAACTGGCCCTGCTCGTTCATGCGGAACCAGTTCACGCAGAAGATCTTGGGGGTGTCCTCGACCACGTGGCCCATGCGCAGCCAGTGGTTGAAGTAGTCGCCCATGTGGTAGCCGCAGAAGGGCAGCATCGCGAACGGGTCGCGGCGCACCACGCCCTGCGCGCCGAAGGCGGCGGCGGTGGTCTCGGAGCCGAGCGTCGAGGCCATGTACACGCCGAAGTTCCAGTTGAAGGCCTGGTACACCAGCGGCACGGTGGTGGCGCGGCGGCCGCCGAAGATAAAGGCCGAGATCGGCACGCCGGCGGGGTCCTCCCAGGCCGGGTCGACCGAGGGGCACTGGCTGGCCGGGGCGGTGAAGCGCGCGTTCGGGTGCGCGGCCTTGCGGCCCGTTTCCTTGGCGATCTCCGGGGTCCAGTCCTTGCCCTGCCAGTCGACCAGGTGGGCCGGGGCCTCCTTGGTCATGCCTTCCCACCACACGTCGCCATCGTCGGTCAGCGCGACGTTGGTGAAGATGATGTTTTCCTTCAGCGTGGCCATCGCGTTGAAGTTGGTCTTCTCCGAGGTGCCGGGGGCGACGCCGAAGTAGCCGTACTCGGGGTTGATGGCGCGGAACTTGCCGTCGGGGCCGGGCTTGATCCAGGCGATGTCGTCGCCGACGGTGGTGATCTTCCAGCCGTCGAAGGACTTCGGCGGGATCAGCATGGCGAAGTTGGTCTTGCCGCAGGCCGACGGGAAAGCGGCGGCGACGTAGGACTTCTCGCCTTCGGGGGACTCGACGCCGAGGATCAGCATGTGTTCGGCCAGCCAGCCCTCGTCACGCGCCATGGTGGAGGCGATGCGCAGCGCGAAGCACTTCTTGCCGAGCAGGGCGTTGCCGCCGTAGCCGGAGCCGTAGGACCAGATCTCGCGCGTCTCGGGGTAGTGCACGATGTACTTGGTGGTCGGGTTGCACGGCCAGCGGCTGTCCTTCTCGCCCTGGGCGAGCGGGGCGCCCACGGTGTGCACGCAGGGCACGAACTCGCCGTCGGTGCCGAGCACCTCGATCGCGCCGCGGCCCATGCGGGTCATGATGCGCATGTTGGTGACGACGTAGGGGCTGTCGGAGATCTCGACGCCGATGTGGGCGATCGGGCTGCCGAGCGGACCCATGGAGAACGGGACCACGTACATGGTGCGGCCGTGCATGCAACCCTTGAACAGGCCGTTCAGGGTCTCGCGCATCACCGCCGGGTCTTCCCAGTTGTTGGTCGGGCCGGCGTCGGCCTTGTTCTTCGAGCAGATGAAGGTGCGGTCCTCGACGCGGGCGACGTCGGAGGGGTCGGACCAGGCGAGGTAGGAGTTCTTGCGCTTTTCCGGGTTCAGCTTGATCAGCATGCCGGATTCGACCATCTCGGCGCACAGGCGGTCGTACTCCTCCTGCGAGCCGTCGCACCAGACCACGCGGTCGGGCTCGGTGAGCGCGGCGATTTCGCCGACCCACTTCTTCAGGCCTTCGTGGCGGACGTATTCGGGGGCAGCGGCGATGGCCGCCTGGGCGTGGTTCTGAGACATGTGTACAGCTCTCCCGTGCTGTGATGCGTAACCATTCCCGTCGGTCGGCCATCGTTGAAGCAGGTGCTGCCTGGCCGGCGGGCTGCTCGGGCGCCGGCTGGGGCGCCCCGACGTACCGATGCGATGCGTTTGCGGGTGAAACGTGCGCGAACGAATTGCAATCGGTGAAAGCCCGTAATTATGCCATGAGGAGCGCAGACTTATGAATGCGCTCGTAACTATCGGTGAGCAAACGCATGGCTATCATGGAAGTGCGCACGCAGGCCGGGCAGTGTTTGTTTCACCATGCAAAGACGTTTTTCGTAATGCGAAAGATTGGCCTTTGCGGTATGCTGCGCAGGATCGTGCGCGAGTCGTCCTGCTCCGTCGTCTTTTGGGGTGGGGCGCGTTGCTCGCGCACTCCACGCCGAAGAACAGAAAGGAAGAGACCATGGACGAACTGATCCGCGCTGCCGCGCTCGATTACCACCGTTATCCGCGCCCCGGGAAAATCTCGGTGACACCGACCAAGGTGCTGTCGAACCAGCGCGACCTGTCGCTGGCCTATTCTCCCGGCGTGGCGGCCGCCTGCGATGCCATCGTCGAGGATCCGGCCCAGGCCGCCGAGCTCACCGCGCGCTCGAACCTGATCGGCGTGGTCACCAACGGCACGGCTGTGCTCGGCCTGGGCAACATCGGCCCGCTCGCCGCCAAGCCGGTGATGGAAGGCAAGGGCGTACTGTTCAAGAAGTTCGCCGGCATCGACGTCTTCGACCTCGAGATCGATGAGCCCGACGCCGACAAGCTGATCGACATGATCGCCGCGCTCGAGCCCACCTTCGGCGGCATCAACCTCGAGGACATCAAGGCGCCCGAGTGCTTCTACATCGAGGCCAAGCTGCGCGAGCGCATGAAGATCCCGGTCTTCCACGACGACCAGCACGGCACCGCGATCGTGGTCGGCGCCGCACTGCTCAACGGCCTGCATCTGCAGGGCAAGGCGCTGGACAAGGTGAAGCTGGTGACCTCGGGCGCGGGTGCTGCGGCGCTGGCCTGCCTGGGCTTGCTGGTCAAGCTTGGCATTCCGGTCGAGAACATCTGGGTGACCGACATCGAAGGCGTGGTCTATGAGGGCCGCACGGTGCTCATGGACCCGATCAAGGCGCGCTATGCGAAGAAGACCGATGCGCGCAAGCTCGCCGAGGTCATCGAGGGCGCCGACGTCTTCCTCGGCCTGTCGGCGGGCGGCGTGCTCAAGCCCGAGATGGTCGCGAAGATGGCGCCCAACCCGATGATCCTCGCGCTTGCCAACCCCACGCCCGAGATCCTCCCCGACGAGGTGAAGAAGGTGCGCAGCGACGCCATCATCGCCACCGGCCGTTCGGACTACCCGAACCAGGTCAACAACGTGCTGTGCTTCCCCTTCATCTTCCGCGGTGCGCTCGACGTCGGCGCGACCACCATCACCGACGAGATGCAGCTCGCCGCGGTGAAGGCGATCGCCGAGCTCGCACGCGTGGAGCAGAGCGATATCGTCGCGGCCGCCTATGGCGAGAAGGTGGGCGGCTTCGGCCCCGAGTACATCATCCCGCGCCCCTTCGATCCGCGCCTGATCGTCAAGATCGCCCCCGCAGTCGCTGCGGCAGCCGAGGCCTCGGGCGTGGCGACACGGCCGATCAGCGACTGGGACGCCTACCGCGGCCAGCTCAACAACTTCGTCTGGCATTCGGGCCTGATCATGAAGCCGGTGTTCGCCGCCGCGCGCAAGGATCCGAAGCGCATCATCTTCTCCGAGGGCGAATCCGAGAAGGTGCTGCGCGCCGTGCAGCAGGTGGTCGACGAGGGCCTGGCACGTCCGATCCTGATCGGCCGCCCGGACGTGGTGATCCACAACATCGAGCGCTTCGGTCTGCGCATGGCGGCCGAGCGCGACTTCGAGCTGGTCAACCCGGACTCCGATCCGCGCTTCAACGAACTCTGGCAGCACTACCACAGCCTGATGGAGCGTCGCGGCGTCTCGGTCGAGTACGCCAAGAAGGAAGTGCGCCGCCGCACCACGCTCATCGGCACGTTGCTGCTCAAGTTCGGCTACGGCGACGGCCTGATCTGCGGCACCTACGGCATGCACCGCCTGCACCGCGAGTTCGTCGAAACCGTGCTCGGCCGGCGCGAGGGGGTCAACAACCTGTACACGGTCAACCTGCTCAGCCTGCCCGGACGCACGCTGTTCCTGGCCGATACCTATGTCAACTACGACCCGACGCCCGAGCAGGTGGTCGAGATGACGCTGCTGGCCGCCGAGGAGATGAAGCGCTTTGGTGTCGAGCCGCGCATCGCCTTGTTGTCGCATTCGTCCTTCGGTTCGGCCGACTCGCCGACCGCCGAGAAGATGCGCACGGCCTTGCGCCTGTTGCATGAGCGTCACCCCGAGTTGCAGGTCGAGGGCGAGATGCACGGCGACTCGGCGCTCGACGCCAAGCATCGCCTGCAGATCTTCCCCAACGCCAGGATGCGCGAAGATGCCAATCTGCTCATCTTCCCCACCCTGGATGCGGCGAACATCGCCTTCAACCTGTTGAAGAACGCGGCGGGCGAGGGCATGACGGTGGGGCCGATCCTGCTCGGCGCATCCAAGCCGGTCCATATCCTGACGCCGTCGGCGACCGTGCGCCGCATCATCAACATGACGGCGCTCACCGTCGTGGAGGCGGGACAGGTCGGCTGATTCGCATCGGTCGTCCGCCGTACATGCTTGCATGACGATCGCCCGCTGCCTCATGCTTGAGGCAACGGGTGATCGGAGGCGGGCGGATGCGGATGCAGGAGGGGCGGGCGGCGTTGGTGCTGACCGGCGGTGGCGCACGTGCGGCCTATCAGGTCGGTGTGCTGAGCGCCATTCGCGAGCTCCGAGGCGCGTCCCCTGGCAATCCCTTCCCCATCCTCTGCGGCACCTCGGCCGGTGCAATCAACGCCGCCGCGTTGGCCTCGCATGCGGTCGATTTCAATCGCGCCGTCCGCCATATCGAGCGCATCTGGCGCAACCTGCATGCCGAGCAGGTCTATCGCGTCGATGCGCCCGCCTTGCTTGGCAGCGGCATCCATTGGGGGTCGGCGCTGTTCGGTGGCTGGCTGTTGCGCCAGACGCCGCGCTCCCTGCTCGACAACGCGCCGCTGCGCGGACTGCTCGAGCGCGCACTCGACTTCCGTGCCATTGACCAGGCGATCAAGAGCGGCGCGCTCTATGCGCTCAGTGTCACGGCTTCTGGCTACTCCAGCGGCCAGAGCCTGGCCTTCTTCCAGGGGTCGCTCGACATTCACCCGTGGCGGCGCGAGCAGCGCATGGGCGTGCGTACCGAGCTGACTATCGAACATCTGATGGCGAGCAGCGCCCTGCCTTTCGTGTTTCCGGCGGTCAGGATCCATCGCGAGTGGTTCGGCGATGGTTCGATGCGCCAGCTCGCGCCGGTGAGCCCTGCCATCCATCTGGGGGCGGAGCGCATCCTGGTGGTCGGCGCGGGACGCACGGCGGAGGAGGGGCGGCAGCGCGCCGAGCGCTATCCCTCGCCTGCGCAGATTGCCGGCCATGCCTTGTCGAGCATCTTTCTCGACACGCTTGCGGTCGATCTGGAGCGTCTCGCACGTATCAACGACACGGTGTCCCGTCTCGAGCCTGCCCAGCGCCAGTTCGCTGGCATCGGTCTGCGCGCGATAGAGACCCTGGTGATCCAGCCCTCGCAGCGGCTCGATACCATCGCCGGGCGTCATGGCCATCAGCTGCCGCGCCTGCTGCGCATGGTGCTGCGTGGTCTGGGGACGATGCGCCGTGAGGGCTCCACCCTGTTGTCCTATCTGCTGTTCGAGCCGGGCTTCACTCGCACCCTGATCGAGCTTGGCTACGACGATGCGATGGCGCGCAAGTCCGAGTTGAGCGACTTCCTGCGCATCGGCTAGCGGCGCGCGCCCGCAATGTGCCGAAACGACGGCCGCACGCGGTCGCCGAATGTGGGAAAATGTGAAGATGCAATTCGAAATTACTTGAAATCAGTTTTGTATCTGCTTATTTTTCATACGAAACGCTTTCGGGTTTCTTTCCGTCTTTTAGGCTTGCCGCTCACCATGAAGCTCAGACTCCTCGTTGCCAGCCTTGCCGCGCTGTTCGCATTGCAGTCGGGGGCTGTGCTGGCCTCGTCCACGAAGTCTCAGTCCGCTGGCAAGACCGCTGCGAGCAAGCCCGCGCCCAAGGCCAAGGCTCCGGCGAAGGCGGCGCCCAAGAAAGCGGTGTCCAGCAAGCCTGCGCCCAAGAAGGCGGTTGCCAAGCCCGGTACCAATGCCAAGCCCGCGGCCAAGAAGGTGGTGGCGCGCAAGGCCGTACCGGCCGCAGCAGCAGCAGCGGCTCCGGCCGCGCTGGGGGCCGACGAGGATGCGCCGCTTGCGCTGGACGCCAACGGCCTGCCATTGCTGGGTTCGAGCGCTTTCTATGTGATCAACCAGAACACCGGCGAGGTGTTGCTCGAGCGCAATGGTTCCGCGGTGGTGCCGATCGCCTCGATCACCAAGCTGATGACGGCGATCGTCGTGCTCGAGGCGGGCCAGAGCCTGTCCGAGCGCCTCACCATCACCGAAGGTGACATCGACCGCCTCAAGGGTACTGGCTCTCGCCTGGCGCTGGGCACGACGCTCAGCCGCGAGGAGATGCTGCAGCTGGCGCTGATGTCCTCGGAGAACCGTGCCGCCTCGGCGCTGGCACGCAATTACCCCGGTGGCGAGAGCGCATTCGTCGAGGCCATGAACGTGAAGGCGCGGTTGCTCGGGCTGTGGGATACGCGTTTCCGCGACAGCACCGGACTGAATCCCGGCAACGTGTCCAGCCCGAAGGATCTCGCCCGCCTGGTTGCCGCGTCGGCCGCGTTTCCGCTCATTCGCGAGTTCTCGACTGCGCACGAGCGCTATGTTGACGTGCGCGGCCGCATGCTGCGCTTTGGCAACACCAATGGCCTGGTGCGCAGTCCCGAGTGGGCGATCAGTGTGTCCAAGACCGGCTACATCTCCGAGGCCGGGCGCTGCCTGGTCATGCAGGCCTGGTTGCAGCAGCAGCCGGTCGTGATGGTGCTGATGGATTCGAGCGGGCGCTACACGCGTACCGCCGACGCCAAGCGCGTGCGCAAGTGGCTCGAACAAGGCATGCCGCAACGCCTCGCTGTCGCGCCGCAACGCGCTGGCGGCTGAGCCGCCCCTTGCGCCGGGCGGCGCGCCGACAGGATCAGCGAGTACGTGGTGCGCTGAAGCCGAGGGCGCGCGAGATCTCGTCGGCCGTTTCGCGCACGAGTGGCGCCCAGTCCGGGTTGAAACGATCCGACGGGGTCGACAGCGACAGCCCGGCGATCAATTCGCCGCTGTCGTCTCGGATGCCTGCCGCGATACAGCGCACACCCGCTTCGACTTCGTCGAGGTCGAAGCCGACGTCGTGGCGGCGGACGCGATCGAGTTCCTTTTCCAGCGCGGGCAGGGTGGTGATAGAGGCCGGCGTCGATGCGGGCAGGCCGGTGCGGCGAGCGTAATCGCGGATGCGTTCGGCGCCATCCTCGGCCAGGAACAGCTTGCCGGTTGCCGTCGTGTGCAGCGGCGCGCGAGCGCCGACGATATGCACCACGCGCACCGACGCGCGACCGCTGGACGTTCGCTCCACGTACACGATCTCGTCGCCGGCGCGCACGCCCAGATTGACGCTTTCGCCGGTTGCTGCGTGCAGCTTGAGCATGAAAGGCATTGCGGTTTCGCGCAGCGAGATGCGCGACTTCACGAGGCTGCCCAGCTCGAGGAGGCGGATGCCCAGGCGGTAGACGCCGGCTTCCGAGCGCTCGACGAAGCCGGTGCCGGTCATGGCGCCGAGAATGCGGTGCGCTGTGGAGGGGTGCAGTCCGGTCTCGAGCGCGAGCTGTTTGAGCGGCACTGGGTCGGCATGCTGCGCGAGTACGTCGAGCAGCTTCATCATGCGCTCGATGACCTGGATCGAATTCTTGCCTTCCGGGAGGGCGGCGTCGGGCTTGGGTGCGGACAAGGCGGGGCTCTGCTTGGACAATGTCGGAACGGTCGTTTGTTGGAGGGCGATGGTAACCGGGCATGCTGATTTCGCCTAGTGAAATACAGTGCCGTGTGGTGACCCGATTGCTTCAAAGATATACTTTGGCCGGAATGCGCGCGGGCCGGACGTTTGCAGGTGATCATCGAGCGGCGTCGCCACTGCGATGCTTCTCGCCCGGCGTCGTCTCCCGCCTGCCCTCTCCGTTCGTTGTCCCCCGCTTCCGGATGCCCTGATGAGCCTGGTCCTGATCGTGCTGCTACCCTTCGTCGGAGCCCTGTTGCCGGCGCTGATGATCCGTGCCGGGCGCAATGCCTGTGCGACCAGCACCTTCACCTTCACGCTGCTTGCCTTCGCGCTGCTGTTGTCGCATGCGCCGGCGGTGTTCCGCGGCGAGGTGGTGCAGGCGGGCTGGGACTGGTTGCCGGCGCTCGGGCTCAACGCCAACTTCTTCCTCGACGGCCTGGGCTTCTTCTTTGCCGGGCTCATCCTCGGCATCGGCCTGCTGATCATCGTCTATGCGCGCTTCTATCTCGCCAAGGACGATCCGATGGGCAGCTTCTACACCTACCTGCTGCTCTTCCAGGGCGCCATGGTGGGCATCGTGCTGTCGGACAACATCCTGCTGCTGCTGGTGTTCTGGGAACTGACCAGCCTGTCGTCCTTCCTGCTCATCGGCTACTGGAAGCACCTGCCCGAGGGCCGCCAGGGTGCGCGCATGGCGCTTGCCGTCACCGGTGCAGGCGGACTGGCGATGATCGCCGGCATGCTGATCCTGGGCGACATCGCCGGCTCCTACAATCTCACCGACATCCTGCAGCACAAGGACGCCATCCAGGCTTCGCCGCTCTACCTGCCGGCATTGCTGCTGATTCTCGCCGGCTGCTTCACCAAGAGCGCGCAGTTCCCCTTCCACTTCTGGTTGCCGCATGCGATGGCGGCGCCCACGCCGGTGTCGGCCTACCTTCACTCGGCAACCATGGTGAAGGCGGGACTGTTCCTGATGGCGCGCATGTGGCCGGTGCTCGCCGGCACGGTGGAATGGTTCTACATCGTCGCCACCACGGGGCTCATCACCATGCTCGTGGGGGCGGTGATCGCGCTGTTCAAGGACGACCTCAAGGGACTGCTCGCCTTCTCCACCGTCAGCCACCTCGGCCTGGTGACCATGCTGCTCGGTTTCGGCACGCCGATGGCGGCCGTGGCGGCGGTGTTCCACATCCTCAATCACGCCACCTTCAAGGCCGCGCTGTTCATGAACGCCGGCATCATCGACCACGAGGCCGGCACGCGCGACATCAAGCGCCTGGGCGGCCTGCTGCACCTGATGCCGGTCACCGCCACGCTGGCCATGGTCGCGGCAGCGTCGATGGCGGGGCTGCCGCCGCTCAATGGCTTCCTGTCCAAGGAAATGATGCTGCACGAGGCGGCAGCGACCGCCTGGCTGGGTAACGGCTGGGTGGTGCCGGCGCTGGCCACGCTCGCGGCCTGCTTTTCGGTGGCCTATTCCTTGCGCTACATCGTCCATGTCTTCTTCGGGCCGCAGCGCAGCGATTACCCGCACACACCGCACGATCCGCCCGCCGGCCTGTGGCTGCCGCCAGCCCTGCTGGTGGTGCTGGTGGTGCTGATCGGGCTGCTGCCGGCGACGGTGGCGGGGCCGCTGGTGGCCGTGGTGGCGCAGGCGGTGATCGGTGGCGCGCTGCCTGACTACCATCTGGCGCTGTGGCATGGTGTGAACATCGCGCTCGCGCTGTCGGTGGTGGCCGTGGTGGTCGGCCTGGGGGCGCTGCATGCCTATCCGCGCGTGCGCGCAGTCTGGCAGGCGGGGCCGCATCCGGAAGCCAAGGCGATGTTCGACGCCGTCATGGCGGCTGCGCTGGCGCTGGCACAGCGCGTGACCCATGGCTTGCATAATGGCTCGCTGCAGCGCTACCTGGCGTTTGCCATCGGTGCGATGACGCTGGCAGGCTTCGCGACCTTCATCGGCGCTTCTCACGAAGCCGGTACGCGCGAACTGCTGCCGGCGGAGCCGGTGGCGGTGGTCGCCTGGCTGCTGCTGCTCGGCGGCTGCGTGCTGACCGTGATGTTCTTCCGCCAGCGCCTGCTGTCCGTGCTGGTGGTGGGCACCGTGGGCCTGATCGTGTGCGTGGCCTTCATCTACCTGTCCGCGCCCGACCTTGCGCTGACGCAGATCTCCGTCGAAGTCACCACCGTCATCCTGATCCTGCTGGCGCTCTATTTCCTGCCCAAGGCGAGCCCACTGAGCTCCACCGTCAGCGCCGACCCGCTGCGCCACCTGCGTGACGGGGTGCTCGCGCTGATCGCGGGCGGCGGCATGGGGCTGGTGAGCTGGGCCATGCTCACCCGCGATGGCAGCTCGCTGTCCACCTACTACCTCGAGAATTCGGTGTCGGGCGGCGGCGGCACCAACGTGGTCAACGTGATCCTGGTCGATTTCCGCGGCTTCGATACCTTCGGCGAGATCATCGTGCTCGGCATTGCCGCGCTCGCAATCTACGCGCTGCTCGACGGTGCCCTGCATGGCCGCGTTGCCCGCCGCCTGAGCGCGTGGACGCCCGACCTGCCGGTGTCGGTCGACCGCCACCCGATCATCATGGTGGTCGCCACCCGGGTGATGCTGCCGCTGGCGCTGCTGGTGGGGGCCTACATCTTCCTGCGCGGCCACAACCAGCCCGGTGGCGGCTTCATCGCCGCGCTCGTGGTGTCGATCGCGCTGATCATGCAATACATGGCAAGCGGCTTCGGCTGGGCGGCGCAGCGCGTCAGGGTCAATTACCACGCCATGATCGGCGCCGGCGTGCTGATCGCGGCGGGGACGGGGATTGCCTCCATGGTGCTCGACCGTCCCTTCCTGACCTCGGCCTTCGACCACTTCCACCTGCCGCTGGTCGGCGAATTCGAGCTGGCGAGTGCGATGGCCTTCGATACCGGGGTGTTCCTGACCGTGGTCGGTGCGGTGATGCTCGCGCTGGCCAACCTGTCGCGCATGGGGCGCTTGACCGGGCAGCGGCCGGTCAACCGCACGGCGATGGATGTCGATCCCAGCATGGGCATGAGCAAGGAGCACAACTGATGGAATTCCTCGTCGCCACGGCGATCGGCGCGATGACGGCCGCGGGCGTCTACCTGGTGCTGCGCGCGCGTACCTTCCCGGTCATCATCGGCCTCACCCTGCTCACCTACGCGACCAACCTGTTCCTGTTCGCGACGGGCAGGCTTGCCGTCAATCTGCCGCCGGTGATCAGCGCCGATGCCGCGGCCTACACCGATCCCTTGCCACAGGCCCTGGTACTGACCGCCATCGTGATCTCCTTCGGCATGACCGCCGTCATCGTGGTGATGTCCCTGCGCGCCTATCTAGAGACCGGCAATGACCACGTCGATCTGCCCGGCGACGCCTCGCCCGAGGCACGCGAGGACGACTGGAAGCTGCTCGGCCGCAAGCAGGGCGAGCCGGCCGCGCGTGCCGCTGCGGGCCTCGAGGAGCGCGCATGAACCATTGGCTGATCCTGCCCATCCTGATGCCGGCCATCCTCGGTGCCGTGCTGGTGATTGCGGCGCGTCATGACATCGTGCTCTCGCGCGTGTTCTCGGTCCTGTCTGCGGGGCTGCTGCTGGCGGTTGCCCTGGTGCTGCTCGCCATGGCCAGCGATGGCAGCGTCCGCGTCTATGCGCTGGGCAACTGGGTGGCGCCCTTCGGCATCGTTCTCGTGCTCGACCGCCTGGCGGCGCTGATGCTGGTGTTGACCGCAACCCTGGGCCTTGGCGTGTTGCTATATGCGATCAACGGCTGGGATGAGCGCGGCAAGCACTTCCACCCTCTGTTCCAGTTCCAGCTCATGGGGCTCAACGGCGCCTTCCTTACCGGCGACTTCTTCAACCTGTTCGTGTTCTTCGAGATCCTGCTCATCGCCTCCTACGGGCTGATGGTTCATGGCGGGGGCGGCCTGCGGGTGAAGGCGGGCGTGCAGTACGTGGTGACCAACCTGGTCGGCTCCTCGCTGTTCCTGATTGCGGTCGGCCTCATCTACAGCGTGACCGGCACGCTCAACATGGCCGACCTCGCGCTCAAGGTGCCGCAGGTGCCGGCAGGCGACCAGGCCCTGCTGCAGACGGGGGCCGTGTTGCTGCTGCTGGTGTTCGGCGTCAAGGCGGCGCTGGTGCCGCTTCACTTCTGGCTGCCCGGCACCTATGCCAACGCGCCGGGGCCGGTGGCGGCGCTGTTTGCGATCATGACCAAGGTCGGCGCCTACTCCATCATCCGCCTCTACGTGCTGGCCTTCGGTGCAGATGCCGGCGACGCAGCCTGGCTGGCGGCGCCCTGGCTGCTGCCGGCCGGTCTGCTCACCCTGGTGCTGGGCATGACCGGTGTGCTGGCGGCGCGCAGCCTGGGCCAGATGGCGAGCTTCGCGGTGATCGGTTCGATGGGCATGCTGCTGGCGACGGTCGCGGTATTCACCCCGCAGGCCATGAGCGCTGCGCTGTTCTACCTGCTGCACTCCACCCTTGGGGCAGGGGCCTTGTTCCTGATTGCCGACATGGTGGCCGAGCGCCGTGGCATGCACCGCGACCGGCTCACGCAGGCGCCGCGCTTCGCCCAGGGTGCCCTCATCGCCGGGCTGTTCTTCGCCGCTGCGATCGCGGTGGCCGGCATGCCGCCGCTGTCGGGCTTCCTTGGCAAGCTGCTCGTCCTCGACAGCGTGCGCAGCCACCCGCAGGCGGCCTGGTTCTGGACGCTGATCCTGGCGACCTCGCTGCTGGCCGTCGTCGGCTTCGCGCGCGGTGGCAGCCTGGTGTTCTGGAAGAGCCATGCACTCGAGGCGCCGCCGCCAGCCACGCTGCGCGCGGCCCCTGCATTGCCCTTCGTGGCGGTGGGCGGCCTGCTTGCCGGCCTCGTCGCCCTGACCGTGCTTGCCGGGCCGGTCCATGCCTGGCTTGATCTCGTGGCGGCGCAGCTGTTTGCGCCGGCCGGCTATATCGAGGCGGTGCTCGGTGCCGCAGGAGGCGTACGCTGATGGCCGAGAAAGCGAGCGTGGACAAACGCCCCTTCATCCAGCGCTGGTTGCCGCATCCGCTGCTGACCGTAGTGCTGATCGTTCTGTGGATGCTGCTGCTCAACAGCTTCAGCTTCGGCGGGCTGGTGATGGGTACGATCCTCGGTGTGATCATCCCGATCATGACGAGCAGTTTCTGGCCGGAACGGCCGCCGGTGAAGGCCTATGGCAAGGCCTTCGCCTACATGGGGCTGGTGGCCTGGGACGTCGTAGTGGCCAACCTGCAGGTCGCGCGCCTGATCCTGTTCCGCCGTAGCGACCAGCTGCGCGTGCGCTGGGTGACGCTGCCGCTCGAGCTGCGTTCGCCCGAGGCGATCACCGTGCTCGCCGGCACCATCACGATGACGCCGGGCACGGTGTCCTGCGACTTGTCGGCCGATGGCCGCAGCCTGCTGGTGCATTGCCTGGACGCCCCTGACGCGGAGGAGGCGGTGCGCCAGATGAAGGTGCGCTACGAGGCCCGCCTGAAGGAGATCTTCCCATGATCGAGTACGCTCTCAACTTTGGCTATGCGGCGGTGTCGGTTGCCGTGCTGCTCAACCTGTGGCGCCTGCTGCGCGGGCCCTCGCTGATGGACCGCGTGCTCGCGGTCGACACGATGGTGATCAACATCATCGCACTCATCATCCTGTTCGGCATCCAGCAACGCACCACGGTATTCTTCGAGGGCGCGTTGCTGTTCGCCATGTTCGGCTTCATTTCCACCGTCGCCTACTGCCGCTTCATCCTGCGCGGCGACGTCATCGAGTGAGCGGCCCATGAACTTCCTGCTCGAACTGCTGATCTCGGCGCTGATTGTGCTCGGCGGCATCTTCGCCCTGGTGGGCTCGATCGGTCTGGTCAAGCTGCCCGATCTGCTGACCCGCCTGCACGCGCCGACCAAGGCGACGACGCTCGGGGTCGGTGGCGCGCTGGTGGCCTCGATGCTGTTTTTCTTCGGTATCGAGGGCACGCTTTCCATCCACGAGGTGTTGATCAGCGTCTTCCTGTTCCTGACCGCCCCGATTACCGCCCATTTCATCGCCAAGGCTCATCTGCACGAGCATGTCGAACTGCGCGAGGACCTGCCGCCCACCGGGCGCGAGCAGGGCTGGAGCACATTCGACGGCTTGCCCGAGGCCGAGCACAAGGATCACGTGTGAGCTCCGTACGCCGCAACCCACCCAAGCCCGCGCCCTCGACCATCGAAGGCACGCTCAAGCTGCGCCCGCGTGCCACGCAGGGCGAGGCTGCTCCCCCTCCGGCAGCGAAGACAGCAGCCGAGAAGACCGTGGCCGAGAAGCCTGCGCGCAAGCCTGGATCGGCACGCCAAGCCCAGGACGAGCGCTCGCCACGTGGCGAGCGTACACAGCGCGCCGAAGAGCGCCCGCAACGGTCCAGGGAGCGGCCGCCGCAAGCCGATCGCCCGCCGCGCGCCAGGCCGGCGCCGGCGACTGCGCGCGCGCTGGCGCCGACGCCGCGGTCGGCTGAGCATCCGGCTGCCGATCGCCCCCTGCCGGAGGGCGTGCGCCTGTCCAAGGTGATGGCCGAGCGCGGGCTGTGCTCGCGACGCGAGGCCGACGAGTACATCGAGCGCGGTTGGGTCTTCGTCGAAGGCAAGCGTGTGTCCGAACTCGGTGTGCGTATCGACCCCGATGCCCGTGTCACGCTCGCGCCCGAGGCCACGCGCAGCCAGCAGCAGCGCGTCACCATCCTGCTGCACAAGCCAGTGGGCTATGTTTCCGGCCAACCCGAGCCTGGCTATGCGCCCGCGGTGAGCCTGATCGGTGCCGACAACCAGTTCGACCGCGACACGGCGCAGCGCTTCCACCCCAGCCACCTCAAGCAGCTCGCGCCTGCGGGGCGGCTGGACATCGACTCCACTGGCCTGCTGGTGCTGACCCAGGATGGCCGCATCGCCCGCCAGCTCATCGGTGAGGACTCCAAGGTCGACAAGGAGTACCTGGTACGGGTCGAAGGCCGCATCATCGACGGCGGCCTGGCCTTGCTCAACCATGGCCTCATGCTCGACGACCGTCCGCTGCGCCCCGCCAAGGTCGAGTGGATCAACGACGACCAGTTGCGCTTCGTGCTCAACGAAGGCCGCAAACGCCAGATCCGCCGCATGTGCGAACTTGTGGGCCTGAAGGTCGTTGGTCTCAAGCGCGTGCGTATCGGCCGCGTCAAGCTCGGCGATCTGCCACTCGGGCAGTGGCGTTTCCTGCGCGCGGACGAGGGGTTCTGAGCGCTACCCAGGGCTGCGCTCAGTCTCCATGGCGGGGTGCAGAGGCCTGAGCGCGTTCGCGCGCGACGTCGGCGGCGAGCTCGTCGCCCAGCGGCCCGGTCTTAGGTGTCATTCCCGAGCGGTGGGCAGCGCGCGCCATGGCGTGCGCGGCGAGCGGTGCGGTGGCGAGCACGATGACCAGGGCGAACACTGCCGCCAGCGCAAAGGCGCCGCTGGTGGCTGCCGCGACGCCGCCGAGGATGAGCGCGGCGCCGAGCGCGCCCGCCTTGCTCGCAGCGTGCATGCGGGTGTAGCTGTCGGGCAGGCGCAGTACGCCAATGGCGCCAATCAGGCCGATCAGGGCGCCCAGCAACAGCAGGGCAGACGATAGCCAGGCGAGGAATCCGTTGCTCATGGCTTGTCCTCCATCGGTTGCGGGCTGAGCGCGGCGGGTTCGTCCGGCGGCGGGCGGTCCACCCAGGTCACCTTTTCGTCCGCACCGCGGCCGCGGCGGCGGAACATCAGGATGAAGGCCGTGGTGCCGAGGAATGACACCAGCGCCAGCACCACGGCGCCATCGAGCAGCATCGGTTCCGCGGTCGCCAGCGCCAGCAGGGCGATGACGCCGATCCCGAGCAAGGTCAGCGCATCGATCGAGACCACGCGGTCGGTTGCGTGCGGGCCGCGGATCAGGCGCACGAGCACGAGCACCGCGCTGATGCCCTGGAGTGCGAAGGTGAGGGGCAGTACCCAGCTGGCGCCGGCGATTTCGCTGATCATGCCTGTCCTCCATCGGTGGCCTTGGGGGCGGGCGGCTCGCCGCCATCGATCCAGGCAAGCAGCCGGCGCTCGATCTCGCGCACGCCGGACTCCACTGCGTCGGCGTCCCGGGCGTCGATGGCGTGGATGTACAGCAGGCCCGATTCGGGCGCGTAGTCGAGGGCGAGGGTGCCCGGTGTGAGCGTCAGCAGACAGCCGAGCAGGGTGGCGACGCGATCGTCCCGGCGCGCCAGGCGCAGCTTGATCACCGCAGGCTGTGGCCGCACGCTGCGGCCGAGCACGATGCGGGCGACGTCGATGCTGGCCTTGAAGATCTCGGCGGCAAACCAGAACGCGAAGCGCGTGCCGTGTTCGAGCCGGCACACGTAGCGGCGCAGGCCGAGCAGGTCGCTCGCCAGGCGCAGCCCGATGTGGATCACCACAAAGGCGGCCAGCACGCCGAGCGGGCTGAGAACACCGACGAAGGCCGCCAGGCCCACCGCAAGCAGAATATGCAAGCCCAACATGTTCATCGCCCTCCGGCCGCGACCACGGCCTGGATGTAGGCCTGCGGTGCGGCGAGTTGGTCGGCCGCGGCGACCGCGTAGTCCATCACCGGGCCGGCACCAAGGCCGATCGCCACGGTCATCGCAGCCAGCGCGCTCACGGCCCACAGCGCCGGGCGCAGGCCGGCCGCGCTGCGTGCGCTGATACCGCCCGCGGGGTGGGGCTTGAGGAAGGCCTCGTTCCAGATCTTGCTCATCGACAGCAGCGTGAAGATGCCGGTGACCAGGGCCACCGCGGCGGCGATCCAGGCACTCGCATCGAGGCTGGCCTTGACCAGCACGAACTTGGCCCAGAACCCGGACAGCGGCGGGATGCCCGCAAGCGACAGGGCAGGGATGGCGAACAGGATCGCCAGCCAGGGCGCATGGGCGTACAGACCGCCCATTGCGGCCAGGCGCTCCGAGCCCGTCAGGCGGGCGGCGATGCCGCCGATGAAGAACAGGTTTGCCTTCACGACGATGTGGTGGATGAGGTAGAACACGGCGCCGGCGAGCGCGAGCGGCGTGGCCAGCGCCAGGCCCAGGATCATGTAGCCGACCTGGCTGACGATGTGAAAGGACAGGATGCGCCGTACCTCGACCTGGGCCGCGGCGCCGAGCACGCCGATGAGCATGGTCGCGCACGCCACCCACAGCAGCACGTCGTGGGCGATACCCGCGTCCGGCCAGAACAGGGTGACGATGCGGATCAGCGCATACACTCCCACCTTGGTGAGCAGGCCGGCGAACAGTGCGGAGATCGGCGTCCACGCGACGTGGTAGGACGCCGGCAGCCAGCCGAACACCGGGAACAGCGCCGCCTTGATCGAGAACGCGGTCAGCATCAGCACCACCGCCGCGTGCGCGGTCGCCGGCACCTCGCCGGCGGCGAAGGCCTGCGCCAGCAGCGCCATGTTGAGGCTGCCGCTGGCGCCGTAGAGCATGCCGGCGGCGAGCAGGAACATCATCGTCGCCACCAGGTTGAGCACCACATACACCACGGTGCCCGACAGGCGGCGCCTGCCGCCGCCGAGCACCAGCAGCGCGAACGAGCCGACCAGCAGCACCTCGAACCAGACGTAGAGGTTGAACACGTCGCCGGTGATGAAGGCGCCGCACACCCCGACCAGCAGGCCGTGCACCAGCGGGTGGAAGTCGCGGCAACGCGCCGGGTCTTCGTCGCGCGCCATCGCGAACACGATGGTGGCGCTGCCGACGATGCCGGTGATCGCCACCATTGCCGCCGACAGGCGATCGACGACCAGCGTGACGCCGTAGGGCGCGGCCCAGCCGCCGGCCTGGCTGGCGAGGATCTGCCCCTGCGCGGCGAGGCCGACCAGCACCAGACCGGCCGCCGTGAGCGCCAGCGCGCCGGCCAGGCTGATCGCCACCACCGCGCGTGGGTCACGGCGCACCAGCAGGGTCGCCACCAGGGTGGCGAGCGGGATCAGCAGCGGGGAGACGATGAGCGCGTTCACGCCTTGTCCCCTTGCGGCGGCAGGTCCGACGCCGGCTCCTCGGCGACCGCGGTGACGAGGTCGGTCTCGACCCTGCCGTGCAGCTCCCAGCTGCGCTTGAGCACCGCGAGCGCGAACACGAAGAGCGCGAAGCCGATCACGATCGCGGTCAGCACCAGCGCCTGCGGCAGGGGGTTGGCGGCGAGCGCCGGTGCGCCCGCCTCGGTCACGAAGGCGGCGGCGCGGCCGTCCAGCCGTCCCGCGGAGAACACCGCCAGGTTCACCCCGTTGCCGAGCACGACCACCCCGAGCACCACGCGCAGCAGCCCGCGGTCGAGCATCATCCAGATGCCGATCGCGACCAGCGCGCCGATGGTGAGCGAAACGAGGATTTCCATGTTCAGGCCTCCCGCTCGAGCAAGCCGAGCAGCATGTGCAGCACCGCGCCGAGCACGGTGAGGAACACGCCGACGTCGAAGAGCAGCGGCGTGCCCAGCGGCAGCCCTGCGGGGAAGATCCAGTTGCCGGTGAGGAAGGGCTCGCCATGGAAGAGACCGACCAGGCCGGCGACGGCCGCGATGCCCAGCCCGCCCGCCAGCATCCCCAGCGGCGGCACGCGCAGCAGCGCGCGTGCCCGCGTGGTGCCGAAGGCGAGCGCCACCAGCACCGCCGCGCTCGCCGCCACTAGGCCGCCGATGAAGCCGCCGCCGGGCAGGTTGTGGCCGCGCCACAGCAGCATCAGCGCGACCAGGGCGAGCAGGGCCGACAGCGGCAGGATGCCCTGGCGCAGCAGCACCGAGCCGAAGTCCGCGCTGCCCTCGGTGGCGCCCGCGCCCGGCGCGGCCTTGTCCTCCCGCCTGCCGCCGGCGAGCAGTCCGGCCGCAGCCAGCCCGGCAAGACCGACGACGAGGATCTCGCCGAGCGTGTCGAGCGCGCGGAAGTCCACCAGGATCACGTTCACCACGTTGGCGCCGTGGCCGCCCGGCAGGCTGTTGTCCAGGTACCAGCGCGCGATGTCGCCCGGCAAGGGCTGGCTGACGGTCATCAGCATCATCGCGCTTACGACCAGCCCGATCGCGCCGGCGATGAGGGCATGAAAGCGTTTGGCTGCCGGTTTGCGCGAGCCGACCATCCGCGTTGGCGGCAGGTTGCGCAGCACCAGGGCCAGAAAGATGACGGTCAGCGTCTCCACCATCAGCTGCGTGATGGCCACGTCGGGCGCGCGTGCGGCGAGGAAGAACAGCGCCAGCCCGAGACCGCTCGCACCCAGGGTCGCGATCAGGGCCACGCGGCCCGGCATGACCGCGGCGGCGGCGGCACCGGTAACCGCAAGCACGCAGCCGACCAGGGCGGCGAGATTGACCGGGTTGGTGACTTCGGGCCAGGCCAGGTCTTCTCCGGTGGAGGCGAAGACCCCTATGAGGGCGAAACCGACGATCGCGACCACCAGCGCGCTGATGTGCTGGCGCAGCGAACCATGCTGGAAGCGGTCGGCCACCCCGCCTGCAAACAGGAAGACGCGCTTGAGCAGGCGGTCCCAGATCATGTCGCCGCTGGTGCGCCACAGCACACGCCACAGCGACAGGCGCCGCCGCACGCGGGTCCGCCGCAGGTAGAAGAACACACCCAGGGCAACCGTGAGCAGGCTGGCCACCAGAGCCGGCGTGATTCCGCCCCACAGGTAGAGGTTGACCGGCACGGCGGTGCCGGACACCGCCTGCACGGCGGCGTCGATCAGCCAGACCTCGGCGAGGTTGTTGAAGGCGCCGAACACGAAGCCACCCACGGCCAGCAGCATGGGGCCGATCCACATCGGCAGGCTCACCTCGTGTGGCGTGTGCGGATAGCGGCCTTCCTTGCCGAGGAAGGCGCGCACGAACACGAGACCGGCAGCGGTGAGCAGCAAGGCATTGGTGAGGATCATCACCAGGGTGGTGACCCAGCCCGCCATGCCGAGCTCGATGAGGCCGGCGTACTTGAACTCTTTGGCAATGAAGCCGAAGAACGGTGGCAGGCCGGCGTTGGAGAACGCCGCCAGTGCGACGGCAAAGCCGGTGAGCGGCATGTAGCGCAGCAGGCCGCCGAGCCTGGAGATCTGGCGTGTGCCGGTCGCGTGGTCGATCGAGCCCACCGCCATGAACAGCGCTGCCTTGTAGAAGGCATGCGCGACCAGGTAGATCGCGAAGGCTTGCAGGCCATAGGGGGTATTGGTGCCGAGCAGCATGGTGAGCTGGCCGAGCACGGTGACCGTGGTGTAGGCCAGTACGCGCTTGAGGTCGGTCTGGCGGATTGCCAGTACGGCGCCGACCAGCGCGGTGGTGGCGCCGACAGTGATCAGGATCGTGCTCCAGCTCATCGAGCCGCTGAGCGATGGGTTCAGGCGTGCGAGCAGGTACACGCCCGCCTTGACCATGGTCGCCGAGTGCAGGTAGGCCGACACCGGTGTGGGTGCGGCCATCGCGTTTGGCAGCCAGAGGTGGAAAGGCACCTGGGCCGACTTGGTGAAGGCGCCGAGCAGCACCAGGGCGAGGATGGCGGGGTAGAGTGCGTGATCGGCGATCAGCGCGGGAGAGAGCCCCGAGAACTGCCAGCTGCCGCCGACATTGCCGAGCAGGATCAGGCCGGCGAGCAGGGCCAGGCCGCCGCCGCCGGTGATGAGCAGGGCCTGCAGCGCCGAGCGCCGAGACTCCGCCTGGTCGTGCTGGAAGCTGATGAGCAGGAAGGAGGTGACGCTGGTCAGCTCCCAGAACACGAACATCACGATCAGGTCGTCCGCAAGCACCAGGCCGAGCATGGCGGCCATGAAGCCCAGCAGGTAGGCGTAGAAGCGGCCAAGGTGGTGATGGTCGGACAGGTAGGCGCCGGCATACAGCACGATCAGCGTGCCAATGCCGCTGATCAGCAGGGCGAACAGCAGCGACAGCCCGTCCAGGCGGAAGGCGAGTTCGATGCCGAGCGCGCCGACCCAGGTCACGCTCTGCGTGATGACGCCGCCCTGTGCGACCTCGGGCACCAGCGTGACGAAATAGGCAAACACCGAAAGCGGCGCGAGCGCGAGGATCCAGCCCGCGCGATCGTCCAGCGGACGGGTCAGCAATGGCGCGGCCAGCATTGCCAACGCGATCAGTCCGATGCTGGTCAGCACGCCTTCACCCGCTTCATGCACATGTTCATCATCTCCCTTCGAGGCTGCCGTCGGCACTATGGCGCGCGGCACATTATTGTTCTATGCGGGAGAAACTGACTATGCGCGTCAGCCCGGGGTTCCTCAATGTCGTCAAAAAGCGAACGGCTGGCTCCTTGTCGGGGCACCAGCCGTCGTCCTCGGGCGTGGAGTCCGGGCGCTAGGTCGGGCGTGCTCGTCGCGTTCGCCGCGACGCTCGGTGCAGGCCGCAGCGCTTGAACTGCGGCGTCAGTGTGCGGCCTTGCGTGAAGTCCTGCGCATGCGCGCATCGAGTTCGGGGTGGGCCTCGTACAGGCCGCTCACCTTGGCAAAGCATCCCTGCAGCGGACACTTGCGCCCTGGCGGGCATTCATGCTCGGCTGCGCATTCCATCTGGGTTTCATCCAGCACTACCATGGTACGGGCGGCTTCGCAGCGGGCGATGGGGGCATCCAGCGTGCACATGATCATCTCCTCGTGTCGTTCTTTTTTGCGATGACTGAAGTCCATTCGTTGTGCGGCGTGAAATATTTCACGTCACGCTTGATTTCAATCTAGCCGATGTGCGCTGCCGCGCTGCTCGATCTGCCAGGAGTTTGACAAAAATCAAGCACCTGCGGCCTCGTCACCAGGCGTGCTATTCCGCCCGCAGCGCGTCGACGGCGTTCATGCTCGCAGCGCGCCGCGCTGGCAGGACGCCGGCGAGCAGGCCGACCATCATCGCGAGCGCCTGGGCGATGACAACGAAATGCCATGGGGTGCTGACCGGCATCGCCGGCAACAGCAGGCCGATGCCCTGAGCGAGTCCGATGCCGGCGGCCAGGCCGAGCAGGCCGCCCAGGCTTGCCAGCACCACTGCTTCGCCGAGGAAGATTGCGAGGATGGTGCGTCGCCGTGCGCCGAGGGCGACGAGCAGGCCGATCTCGTTGGTGCGCTCGCTGACGGCAATCGTCATGATGGTGACGATACCGACGCCGCCCACCACCAGCGAGATGCCGCCGAGTGCGCCGACCGCGGCGGTAAGGATGGCGAGGATGTTCGACAAGGTGGCGAGCATGTCCTCCTGCGTGATGATGGTGAAGTCCTCGCGGCCGTGGCGGGCGCTCATCAGCGTGCGTACGCTCTCGGCCACCTGTGCGGCCGGTACCGTGGGCGCATAGGTGAGCGCGATCTCCATCACGCCGTCGCGGCGGAACAAGGCCAGGCCGCGCGCCACCGGGATGTAGGCGGCGTCGTCCAGGTCAACGCCGAGGAACTGACCCTTTTCCTCCATGATGCCGACGACGCGGAAGCGCTCGTCACCAATCTGCACGCGTTCGCCGAGTGCGTTGCCGACGCCGAAGAGCTCCCGTTTCAGCTTTGCGCCCAGCACGACGAAGGCGCGCGCGCTGCTTGCTTCGTCTGGCGGCAGGAACTGGCCGATGCGCACGCGGATCGAGTACACCTCCTGCATCTGAGGTCCGACACCGAGCACCATCGTGCGTCGCACACGCCCCTGGGCACGGACCTCGGCGTTGCCGCTCACAGAGGCGCTGACCTGGCGCACATGGGGCAGCTGTGCAAGCGCTGCCGCATCGTCAAGGGTGAGGTCGCGCGCGGTGGAGGGCAGGCCGGGGGGGCCGCCGCGCGCGCCTTGGCGGCCAGGCGTGATGCTGAGCACATTGGTGCCGAACTGGCTGAACTCGGCGAGCACGAAGCGGTGCAGGCCCTCGCCGATCGACGTCAGCAGGATCACCGCGGCGATGCCCACGGCGATGCCGAGCAGGGTCAGGAAGCTGCGTAGCCGGTGCGCGGTGAGCGCGCGCAGGGCGAGGTGGAGACTGTCCTGCCAGCGCATGCTGTGTCAGCGCCTGGCCAGGGCTTGTACCGGATCGAGCGCGGCGGCGCGGCGCGCGGGCAGTACGCCGAAGGCGATGCCGGTGCCGAGTGCGGTGCCAAGCGCGGCGATCACCGCCCAGTCGGGCGGCCAGGCAGGCAGCACGGGCCAGGTCAGGCGCACGCCCCAGGCGCCGAGGTGGCCGAGCGCGAAGCCGGTTAGCGCGCCCGCGACCGACAGCAGCGCGGCCTCGGTGAGGAAAGCGGCACGGATGCTCGCGGTGCTGGCGCCGAGTGCCTTGAGCAGGCCGATCTCGGCCGTGCGCTGGGTGACCGCCACCAGCATCACGTTCATCACCAGGATGCCGGCTACGGCGAGACTGATCGCGGCGATGCCGGCGACGCCCAGTGTGAGTGCGCCGAGGATGCGGTCGAAGGTGCCGAGCACGGCGTCCTGGGTGATCACGGTGACGTCGAGTTCGCCGTCGCGGCGTGCGCGCAGCAACTCCTCGAGCTGGCGCTGGGCGGCGGGCAGGGCATCGCGCCGGGTGGTCTCGACCAGGATGCGGAACAGGCCATTGGTGTTGAACATGGCTTGCGCCGTGGCGACCGGCACCAGCACCAGTTCGTCGGTCGTCATGCCCAGGCCCTGGCCGCCCGGAGCGAGCGTACCGATGACGCGCAGCCGGGTGTCGCCGACCCGGATCATGCGGCCGACCGCCGGTTCGTGGCCGAACAGTTCGGCGCGGATGGCGTCGCCGAGTACCGCCAGCGCACTGGCGCGCTCAAAGTCCTCGCGGGGCAGGAAGCTGCCGTGTGCCATGCGCATGCCGCGCAGTTCGAGAAAATCGGTGCTGGTGCCGACCACCATCACCTCGCGCAGCCGGCCAGCGGCTGCAACCTCGGTGTTGCCCACCGTGATCGGTGCCACGCGCTGCACCAGTGGCAGGCGCAACAGGGCTGCGGCGTCGGCATTGGTGAGTTCGCGCGGGGTGCTGGTGACGAAGCTGCCCGGATTGACGCCGCCGGTCTCGGTGCGCCCAGGCAGCACGATCAGCAGCTGTGCGCCGAGCGCAGCGAATTCGCCCACCACATAGCGGCGCGCGCCGTCGCCGAGCGCGGTCAGCACCACGACTGCGGCGACGCCGATCGACATCGCCAGCGTCATCAGCGCGGTGCGCAGCGGGTAGGCGGTGGCGGCGCGGGTGGCGAAGCGCAGGGTGTCGGTCGGGCTCATGCAGGCAGCTCGTGCCGGCGCAGATCCTGGGCGATGGCACCGTCCTCCATGCGCAGCCAGCGATGGGCACGCTCGCCCATCGCTGGGTCATGGGTGACCACGACCAGCGTGGTGCCCGCAGTGTTGAGCGCCTCGAGCAGGGCGGTGACCTCGTGACCGGTGCTGCGGTCAAGGTTGCCCGTGGGTTCGTCGGCCAGCAGGACGGCCGGGCGCATGATGGTGGCGCGGGCGATCGCCACGCGCTGGCGCTGACCACCGGAGAGTTCCTCCGGTCGGTGGTGGGCGCGGCCTTCGAGGCCGAAGTCCCTCAGCGCCTGCGCGATGCGCGCACTACGCTCGGTGGCCGCCAGGCCGGCCAGCATCAGCGGCAAGCCGATGTTCTCCGCTGCCGTCAGCCGTGGCACGAGGTGAAAGCTCTGGAACACGAAGCCGATGCGTGCGCTGCGCACTGCCGCCTGTTCGTCCGCCGACAGCGTCGTGACGTCGCGACCTTCCAGGTGGTAATTGCCGCCGTCGGGACGGTCGAGCAGGCCGAGCAGGTTGAGCAGGGTGGACTTTCCAGAACCGGAGGGCCCCATCACCGAGACGTAGTCGCCGGCCTCGATGCGCAGGCTCACGTCGCGCAGCGCATGCACCTCGCTGTCACCGAGCCTGAAGAGGCGATTTATGCCGTCGAGTTCGATCTGGGCCATGGCCGTGCGTACGTCTCGGCTGTGCTGCATGTGTGCTCAGGGCGCAGCCTGAAGGGTCACCTTCGCGCCCGCAGACACGCCGTCGCGCTCCAGCGAAGTCACGATACGCTCGCCTGCGGCCAGTCCGGACAGGACCTCGGTGAACGCCCAGTTCGCCACCCCGGTCTCGAGTTCGCGCTCGATCAGGGTGTCGCCCTCGACGACCAGCACACGCCTGCCTTCGCGCAGCGCGCTGGTGGGGATGCGCAGCGTGTCGGCGCGGGTGGCGAGCACGATCTCGACGTCGGCGCTGTAGCCCACGAGCATGCCGCGCGCCTCCTCGGGGCGCACGAAGTCCACGTCGACCGCCACGGTGCGGGCCTGGCGCTCGACCGCGGTGATGTAGGGTGCGACGCGCTTGACCCGGCCTTCGAACACGGTGCCGGGCATGGCTTCGAGCGTGATCCGAACCGGCAGGCCGGGCTGGATTCTGGGCGCGTCGATCTCGTCCATCGGTGCCTTCACGTAGAGGCAGGAATCGTCGATGAGGTCGATCGCCGGCGGTGTCGGCACACCGGGGGGAGAGGGCGTGGAGTATTCGCCCAGCTCGCCGCTGATCTTGGCCACCGTGCCGGCGAAGGGCGCGGTGAGCACCAGGCGCTGGCGTTCGGTTTTGGTGGCGGCGAGCTGGGCCTCGGCGGTGGCGATGTCGGCACGGGCGGTGTCGCAGGCGGCGCGGCGTGCGCGCGCCTCGGTGCGCGCACGCTCCTCGACGCTGGCGGAAACAAAACCACGCCGCACCAGCTGCGCCTGGCGTGCCGCCTCGCGCTCGGCGTTGTCGGCCAGGGTGCAGGCTTCGTGCATGCGCTGGCGGGCGGTTGCGAGTTGGGCCCGATTGACCGCCGCGCGCGCATCCAGGTCGCCGTGCCACAGGCGCATCAGCACCTGCCCGGCTTCCACCCGGTCGCCCTCTTCCACCCCCAGCCAATCGATACGGCCGCCCACGATGGTGGCCAGCCGTGTGCGCTGGCAGGCCTCTATCTCGCCCGCACGGGTATTGGTCAGCGTGGCCTCGACCGTGCCGCGGGCGACCTCATGTACCACCACCTCGACCGGCTTCGGTCTGGTGAGCCACCAGATCCCCGCCCCTACCAGCGCGGCGAGGAGTGCGAGGAGAAGAAGACGGCGCAGGGCTTTCATCGAGCGTGGACGTTCAGAGCTCGTCGAAGAAGTCGGAGTCGAGGCGTTTCAACTCGATCCTGCGCTTCACCGACACGCCGACCTTGTGTTCGACCGCGAGCCGGGCGAACTCCTCGCCATCGATCAGGGGACGAATGAGTTCGTGGTACTTGGGTACCGTCATGGAGATCCCACTGAGCCATTCTTGGCGTTACTCAAAATCGCTTCAGCCCACTCGAGCAGCGCCAGTGTTTCCAATCGGGTGCGTTCCCGGTTCAGGGAAAAGCTTTGATCCAGTCCCGTGTCGTATCGGGCCGCAACTCCGAAGGGGGTAAGCCTCTCGAGGAATATGTCCTGGTCGGGAGGCTGAATTCCGTTTTGCTTTAGCAGTGCGAGCAGCATCGCGATGTTGTGCGTCCTCGGAAAGAGGACGTTCGCATTTGCGAGAACGGTTTTGATACCTTTTTCTGCCGTCTGCTGGGCGTGGAATCCGATGACCCAGTCCGGTGCTGCGGGATCCTGCGCCAAACGGTCGACCACGTAGGCATCGTCCCGCGCCCTGCGCAGCAACCCGAGCGCGGGTTCACCGGGGGAATGCATGGACCCGTCCTTCGCGAGTGGCGCGCCAAGCGAGGGTGTTCGGCTGGGTGCACTCCTGCTCGAACGCTTCATCGCTCATCACGACCACGTCGGCCGGGATCAATTGACGACCGAGCAGGGAGGCGAGGCGGGCCATCTCGTCGAAACGGTTGTGCACCTCCGGCTCCACTACGAGCAGGTCGAGGTCGCTGTCATCGCGAGCCTCCCCGCGTGCTTGTGAACCGAACACGATCACGCGGCTGCCGGGTGGCAGGTGGCCGCGCAGGCAGTCGAGCGAGGCTGCGATTGGGTCGGTCGTTCGGGCTGAGATGGCCATGCTCGCTCTCCTTTGGCTGGGGCTTACTTCCCCTTCGCCCACGAATCCTTCAGCGTCACCGTGCGATTGAAGGCCGGTGCGCCGGGCCTGGAGTCCACCCGGTCGGCCACGAAGTAGCCGTGGCGTTCGAACTGGAAGCGCTCTTCCGGTTGTGCATCCTTGAGCGCGGGCTCCAGGTAGGCGGTGATGATGCGCTTGCTGTCCGGGTTGATGTCGTCGAGGAAGCTGCGCTCGGCGTCGGGCGCGTCGCCCTCGCGGCGCTGGCCGGGATGGGGGTGGGCGAACAGGCGGTCGTAGATGCGCACCTCTGCCTCGTAGCCGTGCGCGACCGACACCCAGTGCAGGTTGCCCTTGACCTTGTAGTTGTCGGCGCCCGGGGTGCCGGACTTGGAGTCGGGCATGTACTCGGCGAGCACGGCGGTGATGTTGCCGTCGGCGTCCTTCTCGCAGCCGGTGCACTTGACGACGAAGCCGTAGCGCAGGCGCACCATGTTGCCCGGATACAGGCGGTGGAAGCCCTTTACCGGCTCTTCCATGAAGTCCTCGCGCTCGATCCACAGCTCGCGGCCAAAGGGCATGTCGCGCTTGCCGAGCTCGGGCTTGAGCGGATGGTTGGGCGCCTGGCACAGCTCGGATTCGCCCTCGGCGTAGTTGGTGAGCACGAGCTTGAGCGGGTCGAGCACCGCCACGCGGCGCTCGGCGGCCTCGTTGAGGTCGTCGCGCATGCACTCTTCGAGCACGCTCATGTCGATCCACGAGTCGGCCTTGGATACGCCGATGCGCTCGGCGAAGCGGCGGAAGCCGGCGGCGGTGAAGCCGCGGCGGCGGGCGCCGACGAGCGTGGGCAGGCGCGGGTCGTCCCAGCCGTCGACGTGGCCCTCGTTCACGAGCTGGATCAGCTTGCGCTTGGACAGCACCACGTAGGTCAGGTTGAGGCGGGCGAACTCGATCTGCTGCGGGAGCGGGCGCGGGAAGCGGCCCTCGGTGGCGAGCGCGTCGAGCAGCCAGTCGTAGAACGGACGCTGGTCCTCGAACTCGAGCGTGCACACCGAATGGGTGATGTTCTCGATCGCATCCTCGATCGGGTGGGCGAAGGTGTACATCGGGTAGATGCACCACGCGTCGCCGGTGCGATGGTGGGTGGCGTGGCGGATGCGGTAGATCGCCGGGTCGCGCAGGTTGATGTTGGGGCTCGCCATGTCGACCTTGGCGCGCAGGATGTGCGTGCCCTCGGCGAACTCGCCGGCGCGCATGCGCGCGAACAGGTCGAGGTTCTCCTCGACGCTGCGCTCGCGGTACGGGCTGTTCTTGCCCGCTTCGGTCAGCGTGCCGCGGTTGGCGCGCATCTCCTCGGCCGACTGCGAATCCACGTAGGCCTTGCCGGCCCGGATCAGGCTCAGCGCGCAGTCGTGCATGCGGTCGAAATAGTCCGACGCGAAGTACAGGTGCTCGCCCCACGCGAAGCCGAGCCACTGCACCGCCTCGAGGATGGCGTCGACGTACTCCTGCTCTTCCTTCTCGGGGTTGGTGTCGTCGAAGCGCATGTGGCAGACGCCGCCGTAGGACTCGGCGAGGCCGAAGTTCAGGCAGATCGACTTGGCGTGGCCGTAATGCAGGTAGCCGTTGGGCTCGGGCGGGAAGCGCGTTTCGACGCGGCCGCCCCATTTCCCCGTGCGGATGTCCTCGTCGATGATGTTGCGGATGAAATTGGAAACGACGGGGGCTTCGGTGGCGGAGTTTTTTTCGGGTTTCATCTGTTGGGCGTTCTGGTGAGGGCGCTGCGGCACGGGCCGTGCTTGCCAGGGTGCGATAACCCGCCAATTGTAGCCGATCCGCCCCGCCGGCTCGGATGCTGCACCGCCGCGGTTAGAATCCGCATGTGAGCCTGATGCCTCGGGGCGCGTATGTGCGAACGCTTGACGATGGAGCGGTGGGAATGAATCTTGCGGCATTTGCGGCGGTAGGGGTGGGCGCGGCGTGTGGCGCCTGGCTGCGCTGGGGGCTCGGGCTGTGGCTGAACCCGGTGTTCGCCTTGGTACCGCTCGGCACTCTGGCGGCCAACCTGGTCGGCGGTCTGCTGATGGGCGTGGCGCTGGCTGCGGTGCAGGCCTGGCCGGCGATGTCGTCCGCCCTGAAGTTGCTGCTGACGACGGGGCTGTTGGGTGGCCTGACGACCTTTTCGACCTTCTCGGCCGAGGCATTCCACCTGCTGCAGCGCGGGGCGCTGGGCTGGCTGGGCGTGCATCTGCTGACCCATGTCCTGGGCTCCCTGCTGATGACCTGGGCAGGGTTTGCGCTGTTCAATGCGGTGACGCGGGGGGGGTGAGCGCTCCTGGGGCAGGCGTGTTCGCGAGTCGGATCTTCAGATTCATGACTTTGTGCTTTAATGTAACGAGTCTTGATATGCTGCGCGCTGGTGTGGAGGTCTTCATCATGAAGAGATGGCTCGTTATTGTCGGTTGTGTCGTGCTGGCGTCCTGCGCGCAGCCACCGCAACGCGAAACGGTGACGATATGCGATGGCGGCGGTTGCCGCGAGCAGGGCAGGGACGTCGTCACGCAGGAGACGCGGACCTTCAATGAGGCGGATGACGGCCGTGCCGCAGCCCTCGAAGCCATCGCGGAACAGGATCCCCGTGCGGCCTACGATCTGGGTCTGCGTTACTTCCGCGGCGACGGCGTGCGACAGGACAGCTACAAGGCGCTGACATGGATGCGGTCAGCCGCCGAGCGTGGCCACCTGGAGGCGCAGAAGGCGCTCGGACGCTTTTACCTGACCGGACTGGAAGAGATGGGGCCGGACCCCCGTGAAGCCGAGAAATGGCTCTCCATTACCGCGGGGCGTGGCGACGCGGAGGCGCGGACCCTGCTTGCGGAGGCCTCTGCAGCGCGCAAGTCGGAGGAGGCGGAGTGGAAGTGGCGCCAGCGCTGGAGAGGTGTGTTCTACGACTACTGGTACCGGCGCTACACCTATCTGGGTTACTGGCGCGACGGCTACTGGTATTACCGCTGAGCGCATGATCGAACCCCTGCAGCCTGTGCAGGGGTTTTTTGCGAGTGACTCGGCCCCGAGTCACGCCTGCGTCGGCGGACCCCTCGACGCTCAAGGAAAAACTCAACAGGAGGAACGCAGCATGATCCAACACCGGATTTCCAAAATTGCGCTGGCGCTTGCCGCAGCGACTGCACTCACCGGGTGCGTTACGACGGGAACGAATTCGACCGCGGTGTCGGGGGCGGCAGGCGGAGGGGCGAGCGTCGATGCGAACCCCCAACTCGAACGCTGTGACGCGCCGCTCGGTACGCTCGCGGTGGACGATGGACGGGCCGCCGACTGGTATGGCCAATTCGGTAGCGCAACCCAGGTGACGACCATCGAGCCCCTGCTTCGCCTTGCCGTTCAGCAATCCAACTGCTTCGTGATCACGTCGATCGGCAACCTCCGAACGGACAGCCGCCTGTCGCGGATTACCGATATCCAGCGCAACTCGGGCGAGTATCGTGCAGGCTCCAAGCAGCAGAAGGGGCAACGCGTTGCTGCCGACTACTATCTTGAGCCGCAGATCATCATCAATAATGACTCGGTCGGCTCCGTGGGCGGCCTGGTCGGCGGCCTCGTTGGTGGCCGCCTCGGCGCGCTCGCCGGAGGCATCCAGTCCAAGGCGTCGGTCGTGACGCTATCGCTCTTCGATATCCGCTCGGCAGTCCAGATTGCTGCTTCCGAGGGGAGCTCGACGGCAACGAACTTCGGCGCAGCACTGGGTGCCTTCGGTGGCGGTGCCGGAGGCGCTCTGGGCGGCTTCTCGCGTACGCCCGAAGGCAAGGCGACTGTCGCGGCATTCATGGATGCTTACAACAATATGGTCGTGGCGCTTCGCAACTACAAGGCGCAGGATGTAAAAGGTGGTCTCGGGCGTGGCGGTACGCTCAAGGTCAACTGATCGGTCGAACCTGCCCGCCCGCACCTAATCGGAGAACGAGCAACATGAAGATACTTGCGATGAGTGTGTGTGCAACGGCCCTGGTGATGAGCGGCTGCGCGACGATGACCGAAACCCAGCGCGACACTGCGGTGGGTGCAGGTATCGGTGCCGTGACCGGTGCAGTCATCGGCCGTGCGACGGCGGGCGGAAACAAGGGCAGAAGTACCGCGACGGGCGCCGCAGTGGGGGCGGCAGTGGGCGCCGCAGGCGGTTACCTGTGGTCGCAGAACATGCAGCGGCAACGCGCCGAGATGGAGCAGGCTACCGCAGGGACTGGCGTCGGTGTCAGTCAGACCGTGGATAATCAGCTGAAGGTCGATATCCCCGCAGATGTGTCCTTCGACGTCGGCCGCCACGACATCAAGGCCAACATGCGGCCGGTGCTCGATCGACTTGCCGCAACGCTGAACCAGCACCCGGTCACGACTGTCAGCATCATCGGTCATACCGACAGCACGGGCACGGATGCGATCAACAACCCCTTGTCCGTCAACCGTGCCGCTGCCGTGCGCGACTACTTGGTCATGCGTGGGGTTTCAGCGCAGCGTATCTCGATCGATGGTCGCGGTTCCTATCAGCCGATCGCCGACAATGCGACTGCGGCGGGGCGGGCGATGAACCGCCGCGTCGAGATCTTCATCGCCGAGCAGGTACGCTGACGAGCGCCTCCGTGCCCCAAGATGCCTCAGAGGCGTGCCCCGTGGGACAACGGCACGCGCTTCCAGAGGCCCTTGGGGCACATGTTTCGCACCCTCCGTAGGAGCGGCGCAAGCCGCGAGCCTTTTCGTCGGTTCCGCCCAGCCGTGTCGCCCTCAACCCATCGCGGCTGGCGCCGCCCCCACCGGTCCCGCTTCTCGTCGGTCCTGACCGACTCGCATTGCCTTCAACCCCGTGGTTGGTGCCGCGCCTGCCGGGAGCGCCTCGCCGCCCGGGCTCAACGCCCGGCGGGTGGCAGGGGCGCCAGCAGCGCGGCGATGTCGGCCTCGCCGAACTTGGCGAGCGCGTTGGCGTCTTCAGACAGCACGCCCTCGGCGAGTGCGGCCTTCTTCTCCTGCAGGGCGAGGATCTTCTCCTCGATGCTGCCTGCGCATACCAGCTTGAACACGAACACCGGCTTGTCCTGGCCGATGCGGTGGGCGCGGTCGGTGGCCTGGTTCTCGGCCGCGGGGTTCCACCACGGGTCGTAGTGGATCACGGTGTCGGCCGCGGTGAGGTTGAGACCCACGCCGCCCGCCTTCAGGCTGATCAGGAACACGGGCACGCGGCCCTTCTGGAAGTCTTCGACCGGAATGCGGCGGTCGCGGGTGTCGCCGGTCAGCGCCACCCAGCCAATCTTCGCCTTGTCGAGCTCCGCAGCGATCAGGCTGAGCATGGAGGTGAACTGTGAGAACACCAGGATGCGCCGGCCTTCGTCGATCAACTCGGGCAGCATGTCCATGAGCAGGTCGAGCTTGGCGCGCTCCTTGACGCGCGCCGCAGCCGGTGACTTCAGCAGGCGCGGATCGCAGCACACCTGGCGCAGCTTCAACAGAGCATCGAGGATCACGATCTGGCTGCGCGCAAAGCCTTTGCCGGCGATCTCGGCGCGCACCTTCTCGTCCATGGCCGCGCGCACCGTCTCGTAGAGGTCGCGCTGTCCGCCCTCGAGACCGACGCTGCGCACGATGATGGTCTTGGGCGGCAATTCGGTGGCGACGTCTTCCTTGCGCCGGCGCAGGATGAAGGGGCGCAGGCGGGCGGCGAGCAGGTCGCGGCGGTCACTGTCGCCATGCTTCTCGATCGGTGTGCGCCAGGTCTGGGTGAATTGCTTGTGCGTGCCGAGGAAACCCGGCAGCAGGAAGTCGAACTGCGCCCAGAGCTCGCCGAGGTGGTTCTCCAGCGGCGTGCCGGTAAGGCCGAGACGGTGGCGGGCCTTGAGCTGTCGGATCACCTGCGCGCCCTTGCTGGCGGCATTCTTTACCGTCTGCGCTTCGTCCAGGATCAGAAGGCTCCATTGGCGCGCCTGCAGCTGTTCTGCGTCGCGCCACAGCAGCGGATAAGTGGTGAGCGCCACATCGATCTTCACGTCGGCATCGAGCTCGTCGAAGCGCGCATGACGATCCGAGCCGTGCAGGTTGAGCACCTTCAGCTCGGGCGCGAAGCGCTCGGCTTCGGCCTGCCAGTTGAACACCAGCGAGGTAGGCAGGATGACCAGTGCGGGCACATCCAGCCGGCCGGCGTGCTTCTCGGTGAGCAGGTGAGCGAGCGTCTGCGCTGTCTTGCCCAGGCCCATGTCGTCGGCGAGGATGCCGGCGAGGTCGTGCCTTACGAGGTGCTGCAGCCAGGCCAGGCCTTCGAGCTGGTAGGGGCGCAGTTCGGCGCCGAAGCCTTTCGGCGTTTGCACTGCGGCGATGCCGGTGGCGCCGCGCAGGCGGCTGGAGAGTTGTGCGATGAGATCGTGGCCGCGGCCCGGCAGGTCGAGCTCGGCCAGTCGTGTGGCGTCGAGCCTTGAAAGACGCCAGTCGTGGTCGGGGCGGTCGAAGAGGTCGACGAGCGCGCGCACGAGCGGCTTCACGCGGCCGGCGCTGATGCGCAGGCGGCCGAGCTCTTGGTCCTCGAGGATGAGCGCCTCGTGGTCGTCGATATCGTCCAGCCGTCCCGACAGCCAGCGTGCATCGTGTGCGAACAGCCCCGCCAGCAAAGGTGCAAGTGGCAATGCCTTGCCATCCACTTCGATACCGGGCGACAGGCCCAGCCAGCCGTCCTCATGCTCGTCGATGTCGAGCATCAGGTGGTCGATGTCGATGGCGTGGTGGCGGAAGTCGCTCGGGAACTCGACTGTCCAGCCTTCGGCGCGTAGTGCGGCCGCTGTGTCGGCCATGAAGGTCGGCCACTCGGCCTCGCTTGCGAGTCCGAGTGCGTCTGCCGGCAGGGGGCCGAAACTGCCCTGTATCGCACCCGGCGGAATGCGGGTGAAGCCAGCGGTGGCGAGCCGCTGGGCCGCGACCCGCTCGGCTGTCTCGTCACGCGTGAGGCGGGCGCTGCGGCCGTCCGGCAGGGGGAGGAAGAGGCGGCCGTCGCCGGCGTCGATGGTTACCGGGCCGTAGCGGAAGGCCAGCAGCGCGAAGTCGAAGACATAGGTGCCATAGGCCGCATAGCTGCGATAGCGCGCCTGCAGCACCGGCCGAGTCTCCAGGCGCAGTATGGGTACCGGTGTTCCGCTCACTTCGACGGGCGGCTCGCCGCGCAGGGTCGGCGGGGGCAAGGTGGGGGCAACTTCGGCAAGGGTTTCGGCCACCAGTTCCGACTCCGCCTGTGTCAGCGGCGGCAGCCACAGCATGCGTTGCACCAGTTCGGGGGCAAGGTCGAGCGTGATCGGGCCGGCACTCGCGCTGGCCGTGTCGATGTACCAGGGCGGCAGCAGTGGCAGGACCCGGGCAGCGGCGGGGTCGAGCTTGAGCACCGGAGCGCGCAGGCCGTCGGCGGTGAGCGTCCAGTCCGGGGTGCCCGGGCGCGCTTCGCCGGCGCTCAGTACCGGTGTGGCGAGACTGTCGTAGTGCGCGCGACCGCTGGCGAGCAGGCTCGCCATCAGCGCGTTGCTGTGCCTGCCCTCCAGTGTCACGCCATCGCCCGGGATGGGGCGGCCATGCGGCCTGTGCGCCCACAGCAGACGCAGGATCTCGTGGTCGTCATCGGCAACGAAGGCGGGCGGTGCCTGCAGCGCACGCTCGATGTTGTTCCAGCGTTCATGCTGGCGTATCTGTCCATGCTGGTCCAGGCGCACCTTGTAGCAAGCGACGCGGTGATCGCTGCTGTAGGCATCGTGCTCGATGACGTAGTGCAGTGCGTGGGTCGTCTTGCTGGACTGGGGCTTGCCCGCGGCTCCTGGCTCAAGCGCCCGAGCGGCCTGGCGAAAGCCCTCCACCCACGCCCGCACCTGCTCGCGCGGGCGGTCCGGTCGGCGACGCTGGTGCAGCCATACCAGCATCATCGCGGCGACATGCTTGCAACCGTAACCCATGGGGCAGGTGCATGCGCTGACAAGCGCAGGGCGTCCTTCTTCCTCGATCACGTCAGCGGAAACGTCGTAGGGCGTACGTTGCCTGCCCTTGACCAGGGCTGACACCGAGCAGCCGTCGGCGGAGAGTGCGCTCACCCGGCTCAGATAGCCCAGCCCCTTGGCGACGGTCTCCATGCCGAGTTGGGCGATCAGGTCATCCTGGGTGAAGCGGTCGAGCGGGGTCATGGGCTTGGGGCGCGCCCGAGACGGGCTTGAGCGGAAAACCCGTCAGTTTACACGTCGAACGTGAGGGCTGGCTCGTGTAGCGCGTTGGAAACTGCGGCTTGCAGTTTGCCGGGGCGGTTGCCTTTCGAATTCCGAGCGTGATGTACAAAAAGCCGACGGGCCGCATGTGCGGCCCGTCGAGGCTTACGCTCTGGCGATTGACCTTACACGTTGCGATAGACCTCGGCACCGCTCTTGACGAACTCGATCGACTTCACCTCCATGCCCTTCTTGAGCG
>ERZ761607.960-NODE-960-length-40132-cov-405.006188_pt1 | contig 40132 bp, 36 predicted proteins | sample MGYA00511164_ERZ761607 | MGnify/ENA primary metagenome ERZ761607 (study PRJEB28899, sample SAMN02445080) | bioreactor sludge metagenome | biome: EBPR sludge | place: Australia: Brisbane, Thorneside Wastewater Treatment Plant | collected 2011-06-22 ...
CGACGATCCGACTGAGGTGCCTCGCCGGCGGAAAGAACGGCTGTCGCCGGCAAACCGCCGCGCTTTCGCCGGCAAACCGCGCATTCGCCTTGACCGACGCACGGGATTTTCCTATCCTGCCGCAATGGCTGCGCTCCGCTGGATCAATTGGCCAAACTCACCACCCACTCCTCTCCATCGAACGACATCGCAAGGGAATCATCATGACTGAGAACAAGACACCCGCCAAAAAGGCGGCCGCTGCCCCAAGGACTGCCACCACCGCTGCCGCCAAGGCGCCCGCCAAGGCGGCGGCCAGCCCGCCCGCGGCAGCCGCTGCTGCTCCGGTCGCTGCCGAGACAGTGACCACGGCACCGGCGACTCGGAAGGCAGCGACCGCAACCGCCGAGAAGAAGAGTCCGGCGAAGCAGACCACAGCAGCACCTGCCGCCGTCAGCGACGCCCCGCAACCGGTTGCCACCGCACCCGTCGAGACAGCAGCACCGGTCGAGGCAGCCCCTGCTGCGCCGGCAGTCGCCCGGCCGAGTGCCGAGGAACGCTATCGGATGGTCGAGTCGGCCGCCTATTTCATTGCCGAGAAGGATGGCTTCCAGGGCTGCGCAACGCATTACTGGACCTTGGCGGAACGCGAAATCGCCGTCAGCCTCGGCGAAACGGAGGCGTGATGGCGAGGCATCCGACTGTGATCAGGAGCATATCGTGCGCAAGCGCCTGATCGGCGACCAGCAGCCGCAGGCGCAGGCTCCGCAGCAGCCGGCTGACTGGCTGCGGCTCGACGAACTGGCCGAGGTCGAGCTCAGCTCCGAGGACGCCGCGTACCCGATCGAGTCGGCGCTGCTGCCCGCCGGGGGTAGCGGCTGGCGGGCCTCGCTTCCGGGCCGCCAGACGATCCGGCTGATCTTCGCGCGACCACAGCGGCTACGGCGGATTCATCTGCGTTTCGTCGAGCCGGATCGCCAGCGGACGCAGGAATACCTCCTGCGGTGGTCCGGCGACGGCGGCCAGTCGTTCCACGACATCGTCCGCCAGCAGTGGAACTTCGACCCGCATGCGGCAAGCACACAGACCGAGCAGCACCAGGTCGACCTCGCCGCAGTCGCAGTTCTCGAACTCATCATCACACCCGACATCGCCGACACCCAGGCCTTCGCCACGCTCTCCGAGATGTGGCTCGCCTGAAAATTCTTGTGACCGAATCGTTGCGCCCGGGGTGCGGGCGCAACGATTCGGGCGACCACGCACCCCGCCGGGCGTGCCGCCGGAAACCTTCGCTCAGAGCAGAAAGAGCTTCAGGATCAGGCCGATGAGCGCGGTCGCTGCAATCAGGTGGAGGACCTTCACCTGGAAGCGGAACAGGGCGACCAGCGCACCCAGAGCGATCAGCGCCGATGGTACGTCGAATGGTCCGTCGAAGCCCCGCGGCCAGAGCACGTGGTAGCCGAAGAACAGGGCCAGGTTCAGGATCACGCCAACGACGGCAGCGGTGATCGCGGTCAGCGGCGCCGTGAACTTGAGATCGCCGTGTGTCGATTCGACCAGCGGGCCGCCGGCGAGGATGAAGACGAATGAAGGCAGGAAGGTGAACCAGGTGACCACGACCGCGGCCACCGCGCCCGCCAGGAATGCGGCTTCGGGCCCGAATACGGCCTGCACGTAGCCGCCGATGAAGGCGACGAAGGCAACGACCATGATCAGCGGTCCCGGTGTCGTCTCACCGAGCGCCAGGCCGTCGATCATCTGCGTCGGCGTCAGCCAGCCATAGTGCAGCACCGCCCCCTGATAGACGTACGGCAGGACGGCGTAGGCGCCGCCGAAGGTCAGCAGGGCTGCCTTGGTGAAGAACCACCCCATTTGCGTCAGCGTATGACTCCAGCCATACACGAGCGTCAGCAGCGCCATCGGCACGACCCACAGCAGCGCCCCGATCACCACCACGCCGGCCAGTCGCGACCAGCGGAAGCATGCGTGCGCCGGTGTCGGTGTCGCGTCGTCGATCAGCGCCGGGCCGAATGAGCTGCCGGCCTCGGCGTGCCCGACAGCCGTGCCGAAACGCTCCGGTGCGAGACGCCCGCCGATGTAACCGATCAGCGCCGCTGCCGCGACGATGAGCGGGAACGGCGCGTCGAGCGCGAAGATCGCCACGAACGAGGCCGCGGCAATGCCCAGCAACAGATCGCTGCGGAGCGCCCGCAGGCCGATGCGATACGCCGCCTGCAGCACGATCGCGGTGACCGCTGGCTTGATGCCGTAGAACAGACCGGCAACGAGTGGCAGGTCCCCGTAGGCAATGTACACCCACGAGAGAGCGATCAGGATCAGCAGCGACGGCAGAACGAACAGGACGCCTGCGGCGATGCCCCCGGGAACGCGGTGCAGCAACCAGCCGATGTACGTCGCCAGCTGCTGCGCCTCGGGACCGGGAAGCAGCATGCAGTAGTTCAGTGCGTGCAGGAAGCGCCGCTCGGAAATCCAGCGCCGGTTCTCGACCAGTTCCTGATGCATGATCGCAATCTGCCCGGCGGGACCACCGAAGCCGATCCAGCCGAGCTTGAACCAGAACGCGACGGCGTGCCAAAAACTGACCGCCGGCGGTACTGCCACGATGCCGGCAAAGGGGCGGGACTCGGGTTGCGTCATCGGTCTGACGGATCCTCCTGCGGGATGATCGGCGCTGCTCGCGACGCCGCCACGAGAACGTGCTCAACGGTCGCCCGTCCGCCACCCGCAGCGATGTCGCTGCAGCCAGAACGGCGCCGCTCATGATACGCGATGTCGCCGCTTGCGGCCCCGTCGGTGGAGCACGGATGATCCGCAGCGTTTCCCTTGCCGGCCGTTCTCCGAGCGTCCCTGGTGCCACCGCGCGTCACCGCTGCCGCCGCGGTGCCTGCGCCGGCAGCCGCCCGCGGCGGTCAGTCCTCGAGCAGACTGCGCAGCATCCACGCCGTCTTTTCGTGCACCTCCAGCCGTTGTGTCAGCAGGTCGGTGGTCGGCTGATCGTTTGCTGCACTCACCACGGGCAGCAACTCGCGCGCGGTCCGTGCCGTCGCTTCCTGCGCCGCGACGAGATGACGGATCATCTCGGTAGCTCTCGGTACCCCTTCCACCTCCTCGATCGACGCGATGCGGCTGAACTCGCGATAGGTGCCGGGTGCCGGGTGACCAAGCGCGCGAATCCGTTCGGCGATGACATCGAGCGCGGTCCACTGTTCGGTGTACTGCGCCATGAACATCAGGTGCAGTGTGTTGAACATCGGGCCGGTGACGTTCCAGTGGAAATTGTGCGTCATCAGGTAGAGCGTATAGCTGTCGGCAAGCAATGCCGATAATCCGCGCGCGATCCGTTCCCGATCCTCGGCGCTGATGCCGATGTTGATCGCGGGCGCACTGACAGTCCTGTTTTTCATCGTTCGTCCTCCTTCAATGAAGAATGTGGGGCAGCGCAACGCCGTCCGCCAGCCCTCTGGTCCCGGCCTACTCGAGCGTGCGGGATTCGCCGGCCGGGGGCCGAAACAGCACCCGCGCAACCGCTTGCAGCACCAGCGAATCATGTGTAGCGGGACTGATCCCATTCTAGGAATCGATCAGTCATTGGTCCAATGAACTATGAAAATCCCTATGATTGCCAATGACTATCAAGGCAGCGGACAATCGCCTGCTCGCAGGACTACCGGCCGTGCCCCTGCTCGCGTGCCGCCGACGCTTCGTCGCGGACGGCAAAGGCCGGCGCCTGCGCCCCCCAGAGGCCGCGTTCGCTGACGCGTCCGCCATCGAAAACCAGCCAGCTCTGGCCGCCGTAGTGCGGCAACGGTCGTGCCAGCGAGCGCAGCGCGGCAGCATCATTGGCAGCGATCGCCAGCAGCGGACCGCGTTCGACCGTCCATACCCGTGCCGAGCCTCGCACGGCGTTCCTGCCGAGAGCCTGCGTCTCCTGCGGCAGGCCGTTCGCCAGCAGCGCTGCGTCGACCTCGGCCGGTGTGCCAATGAGGATGACTGCCTCGCCGCCAGCGAGTGCTGCTCGCAGTTCCGGCAAGGCAAGTGCTGTCGCTGGCCGTTCGCAGAAGCGCTGAAGCAGGATCGCGGCGGCCTCGCGAAACGCTGCATCGCCGCCAAGAACGAGCCAGCGCGGCTTGGGCGCTGCCGCCCAGTGGCGCAGGATCGGCGGCTGTTCGGCGCTGTCGAGTCGCCGCCAGGTGCGCGCATCCGGATCGATGCGGACGCGCTCGGGGCGAAAGCCGAGGTCGAACTCGGCCAGACTCCGCTCGCCGGTGACCTCGATCCAGTGCGTACTGCGGTGCGCGCCACCGGCAATCTCCACCGGCAGCCTGATGGCCAGTGCCGGCGTTTCCTGGCGCAGCTGCAGGCGCAGGCGATAGCCGGACGCCGAGCGCCGGGCGACCGCGTCATCGACCCACCATCGCGGCAACTGCCGCGAACTCAGCCACTGCTCGAAGACGCTGCGCAGGTCGCTGCCGGACGCCCGTTCGAAGGCGCGCCGCAGGTCGTCCCAACTGGCGCGGCGAAAACGCTGCGTCTGCCAGAAATCACGCAGTGCCTGCCCGAACGCCGCTTCGCCGATGCGGTCCCGCAACATCACGAAGAACATCGCCGCCTTGCCATAACCCACTGCCGCATCCGCCGCATGCCGACGGGCGCGGAAATCCCGCAGTGCGGGCTGCTCGCTGGCTGGCAGGGCAGCCGCGTCGCGCAGCCAGGCAAGCCGCATGTCGCGCGCGGCTGCCGCCGAACGCTCCTCGGCGTAGGCGTAGTCGGCGAGGAAGGTGGTCAGCCCCTCACTCCAGTTCCCCAGCCGAGGCTCAACGTAGACGCCGTTGCCCCACCAGTTGTGCAGCACCTCGTGCCCGAGCGAAGTGGCGCGAATGAACGGCAGGCGCAGGACATCGACGCCGAGGTAGGTCAGAGTCGGCATGCCAAGACCGGTCGGCAACGGACTGGCGACGACCGAGAAGGCGTCGTAAGGGTAGGCACCGATGAGCGCACCATAGCGCTCGATGTAACGCTCACTGTCGGCGAGATAGCCATCGGCAAGCCCCGCTTCGGCGTCGAGTCCGACCGGGAAGTAGGTACGCAGGCGTAGCGGCGGCCGGCCGGAACGTGCCAGCAGACGTTCACGAACGCGCCAGGGTCCGGCCATCAGATCGATGCCCTCGGCGGGCTGCATGAACTCGAACTCGGCCTGATAGCGATCGCCTGCGGCGACCGGCAGCCGCTCGACGCGCAGGCTGCCGGCAACCAGCGCCCGCTGCTCGCCGGGCACCGACAGCCGCACCCGGTAGCTGAACCGCGCCTGTGGCGGCTGCGGGTACCAACCGCTGCCCGCAGCCAGAAACGACCCTTGAGTTGCCGCCATCGGCGGCATGCGTTGCAGGACCTGGCGATGGTCGCGAGCCGTTTCGGTCGCCGGCAGCGTCCCGCCATAGGTGATGCGCAATCGTTCGACGCCCGCCGGCAAGGGGATTCGCCAGGAACGGCTGCCGTCACCAGCATCGCCACGGCTGCCGGCAAGACGCGCCGCCGGCGCGTTTCGCCCCACCGGCGTCGCCTCGCGCACACTCAGCGACTCGTGCAGAGAGAATTCGAACGCGCGCCCGGCAACCGGCAGTTCGGCGATGACTTCGATGGCACGCGTCGCCGGATCGAGGGTGACTGCCAGATCGACGTCCGCTGCCGCCCGGACAGCGAGTGTCAGCAGCGTCAGCGCACCGGCAAGCGAGACCCGCAGCATCATTCCGGCGGGAAGCGGATGACGATCTCGAGTGTCGTTTCACCGCGCCGGAGGCGAAGCGGCAGCCAGGTGCCGGGCGCTGCCGCCCGCACCAGCGAAATCACAGCAGCAGCCGTGATCGCCGGACGACCACCGACCTCGAGCAGGCGGTCGCCAGCTGCCAGCCCACTGCGCTCGGCAAGACTGCCGGCGGTAACCGCCAGAACGCGTACCCCTCCCTGGCCGCCGGTGTCGTCTTCCAGTTGCACACCGAGGCGCGGTGGCGCCACCGGCGCCGCCGGCTTCGGCGGCAGCACGAACAACGCATCAGCAAGGCCCGGACGAATTTCGCGGCAGACCTCGGCCGCCGCGACCGGCAGCAGGGTGACGATGCGCTCGACACCGAGCGCCCGCAACTGGTGCGGCACGCCATGGCCGTAGCGCAGGTGCCCGCTGCCGATGACACCGACGACGAGTGCCGCCCGCTCCTGTCGCTGCCTGGTCGCCAGCACCTCGGCCATGGCGCGGTCCCAGTTGAGCTGCGCCTCGACGAAATGGCGGAAGCCGCTGCTGTCCCGACCGCCCTTGCCATGCGCGTGCTCGCGATAGACGCCGTGGAGGAAGTCGCGGTAGGCCTCGCTCGCCGGCGCCGCACGTCCGACCCCTTCGCGCTCTTCCGCAGGGACTGCATCCCAGCCCCTGTCGCCAATCGCCCGCGTCAGCCGGGAGTCGACGTTGAGCGCCAGCATTGGCAGGCGGTTGATGCGCGCAAACTCGAACAGTGGCAGGTAGAGCGCAGCGGGAAAGCGCCAGTTCTCGTCCCATTCCGTCTGCGCCAGCAGCTCCGGCACGCTCAGTTCGCCCGCCACCCAGCGATCGAGTGCTGGCTGCACGCGGCGCGGAAACATCTCGAAGCCAACAACGAGCTGCGGGCGCAGCGCGTGCAGCCCGGCGAGCACCTGCGCCTGCCAGCGATGATGATCCTCGTCATCGTGCTGTTCGCCAAGCAGGACGATGTCGGCGGCTGCGGCTCGCGCCAGAACCTGGTTGGCGGAAACGCTCTCGCCGGCCCCGCCGGCGATCTGCACCCAGCCCGCCGGCGCGACGCAGCGAGTGGGCTGTGCTGCCGACCCGGACAACAGCAGCGAAGCGGCAACGGCACCAGCCAGCGCCAGCAACGACCGGAGCGACACGCAGCGATTCCGGTCGCGCCTCATCTGCGGCATCGCCAAAGCGCCCCTCTGCGCAGCCGAAACCGGGTTGCTCGCGGCTGCCGCCGGCCCGTGCGATCGAGCGGCGTGCGAAACGACAGCCGGCTGCGGACAACCCGGCCATGCCGGCATGAGTTGCAAGGGTCAAACTCGTCGAGCGATGAACAAGCGTCCGCAAGCGCCTGCGGACGAACGACCTGCGGCGGCCAGCGCGGAGATCTGGCAAGCGAATCGAGCGCGCCGAACGCTAAGACGCGGTCCATCTCTTCGAACATCAGGATGTCAGCCTTGGCGCTGATCATGGCTCAGCCTCCGCCCTCCGTGCACACCGCCCCGCCCCGTCTGCAGCACGCGGTTCCGGTTCCCTTTGCCGACCCGCAGCCGCCGCCCGCTGCACGGCCGCCGGGGGCGATCCCAGTCTGCTACGGTTCATCGGCAAAGTAAAGCGCTGCCCTCGCTGTTCACTTCCAGGCTGGGACTAGTCAGGGGCGATGGCAGTCTGCTACTCTTCGCCCTCAAAGCAAACTGGGAGCTCAGCCTGATGCCTGCGCGCCGACGCATTTCGATGACGCCGCCGGGGTTCGCATGCCCGGGCAGCGGCGCTCGCAACTGCCCGTCGGGAGCATCGTCGTGCACTTCCGATAGGGGTGCAAGCCCACCTCCTCGGCGATACCCCGCCCGGGCGCTCGACGTCGCCGATGCTGGCCCGGGGAGCTGGCGGTGAGCACGGCCTGGTTCCTCGAGTCGGTCAGCGCCGACGGCTCGCGCATCACCTACAACATCAGTCAACTGCCATTCCGCATCGGTCGCGATCTCGACAACGACCTGGTTGCCACGGTCCGCGACCTCAGTCGGCACCACGCGGTGCTCACCGAAGACCTCAGCGGTCGTCTCAAGCTGACCGACCTCGACAGCACGAACGGTACGTCGGTCAATCGACAGCGCCTCGAGGGCTCCTGCCTGCTGCAGGAGAACGACATCCTGCACTTTGGTGGCGCCGAGTTCCGCGTTGGCCTGCGCACGGTCACACTGCCGAGCTTCGACCAATCGATGACGATGCTGGCACCTCCGGGTTCGATGTTGTCCGAGCACTTCTTTGTCCACGAAAGCGAGTTTCACGAGTTGCTGGCTGGGCAGGGCCTCAGCGGTGCCGTGCAGGCCATCGCCGATGCCGCCAGCGGGATGGTCGTCGCCTACGAGTTTCTCGGCCGTGCCCGCCACCCGCAACTGCCGAGTGCACCGATGCCGTTGTTCCGGATCGCCCGCTCGCTGAGTCAGGAAGCCGAACTCAGCGAGGCGTTCCGCGGCTTCGCACTGGCGGTGTTGGCGCCGCGCCTGAACGGTTTCACCCTCTTCGCCAACGTCCATCCCAAGGAGACCTTCGACGCCGCGTTCCTTGCCGCGCTGCGGCAGGCTCGCCAGCGCCTTCCCGGGTTGGACCTGGTCATCGAGGTCCACGAAAGCGCCGTGACCGAAGTCAGGCAACTCGTCGAACTGGCCGCCCGCCTGCAGGACATCGGCGTGCGCTTCGCCTATGATGACTTCGGCGCCGGACAGGCGCGACTGAACGAACTGGGCGAGGCACCAGCGCATTTCGTCAAGTTCGACATCGGCCTTGTCCGCAACATTCACCTCGCCAGCGAACGCAAGCGGCGGGTGGTCGCCGACCTCGTCAAACTCGTCCTGGACCTCGGATCGGTGCCGCTCGCCGAGGGAATAGAGTGCGCGGAAGCCGCCGCAACGTGCCGCGAAATGGGGTTCAGGCTCCTCCAGGGTTTCCACGTCGGCAGACCGATCGCGGCCGACGACCTGCCGTCCGTCAGCGCACCAACCGTCTGACTGGTCGAGGCAGAGGCGCTTCGGGGCAGCGCACACGCGCCATGCGCGGGCGATCCGGGCGCCCGCCGATGCTCGCCTGCTCGCCGGCAGCGTCTGGCGAGCGGGGCATCGATGCCGCCGGCCGCTTCGCGATCGGCGCTCTGCTCGCCGGACAACTGCAGGTGCGGCAACGCCGACCCTGTGAGCTTGGTACAATGCCGGATTGACCGTCCTGCAGGCGCCCACACATGAAACGCTCCCGCTTCTCGTCCCGCAAACGCATCTCGGCCGATGCCACCGAACTGAGCCGTCTGGCCATCGGCCTTGCCGAGTCCGGCAGCAAGATGGAAGACCAGTTCTGGCAGGGCCGTCTGGTCGAACTGGTGAACAGGCTGTTCAACGATGGCACGGAGGATGATTTCACCAGTGCGCTCGACCGCCTGTTCGACGCGCATCCGATGGCGCACGACGATCTTGCCGACATCATCGAGGCGAACGCCGAGTCCTGCGTCGTCAGACATGCCGGCCAGGACTTCGACATCCTGCTGCTCGCCGCACCGGTTCTCGCCTGGTCGCGTTTTTCGATCCCGACCTCGGCGATCCCGCGCAGCACCCTGCAGACGCTGAAGGTCCATCTTGGCGCGCACGTGCTGGCGGCCGATGCGCGCCTGGCGTTGGCGGATTACCTCTACAGCCCCGACCAGTTGCCGCACACCTTCGTCGACACCTGGCAACTGATGCGACAACTCGGCAAGGCGGCGCTGGAAGGTGGCGACCTCAACGTCGACGCGGCAGCGATGCCCGAGACCAATCGCTTTCTCTCGGACACCCGCTACCTTGTCGGGGCGGTGGCGGTACCGCATCCGCTGCCGCTTTTCCACTGGAACGAGACCGGCAAGAGCAGCCGCGAGACGGCACTGAAGGAGTGGCTGCGCCAGGGTGGCCCGTGTTTCGAGCCCCTGCTCACCGGTTGTGCCTACCAGCCGTTACTGGCGGACGCCTACCACGCGGCCTGCCGCGCCGCCGACGGCGCCTCCCGCCCCTACTCGCTGAACGCCTCGGTCGCTTTCCTGCAAGGCGCCCTCGGCCTGTCACCCGAGAACCTGCGGGCCGTGGTCGGCGGCTTCTACGACCAGCGGCTCGAGGAATACCGGATCGGCTTCGGTCCACGCGACAGCGAGCTGATCTTCCACGGGGTCGTCTGGCCACTGCTGGGCATTGAGGACGAAAACAGTGACATCACCGGCGAGATCGAGGCGACGCTGCGCAAGTCGGGCGTCAAGGAGGTGCTGGTCCTCGACCAGCAGTTCCCCTACGAGTTCTGCGACGACTGCGGGGCTCCGCTCTACCCGAACGCCGACGGCGAAACGGTGCACGCCGAGATGCCGGAGCAGAACAACACCCCCTCGCAAACCCTGCACTGAGCGCATGCCGAAGGGCCACCGAAGCCGATGACCAGCAACCGCGAACTGCTCGACCGCAGCCTGAAGGCGGTCTGGCACCCCTGCACGCAGATGAAGCAGCACGCCAGCGCGGTGGATGCTCTGCCGCTGGTGCCGATCGCCAGCGGCAAGGGGGTCTGGCTGTACGACTTCGACGGTCATCGCTACCTCGACGGCATCAGCTCGTGGTGGGTCAACCTGTTCGGCCACTGCCATCCGAGAATCAACGCCGCCCTGCGTGAACAGCTCGATGAACTCGAGCACGTCATTCTCGCCGGCTTCACGCAGCGGCCGGTGGTCGAACTGTCGGAACGGCTGGCGGCGCTGACCGGCGGCAGTCTCGGCCACTGCTTCTATGCCTCCGATGGTGCGTCGGCAACCGAGATCGCCCTCAAGATGTCCTTCCACTCCTGGCAGAACCGGGGCCATGGCGAGAAACAGGAATTCCTGTGTCTTGCCGGAGGCTACCACGGCGAGACTGTCGGTGCGCTCGCGGTGACCGACGTCGCGCTCTTCAGGGACGCCTATGCGCCGCTGATTCGTCCGGCCGGAATCGTCGCGACGCCGGACGCGCGCCTGGCGACGGCCGGCGAGAGCGCCCTTGACGTCGCTAGGCGCGCCGCTGGCGAGCTTGCCGGCCGGCTCGAGCGCGAGCATCAGCGCATCGCGGCGCTGATCGTCGAGCCACTGATCCAGTGCGCCGGCGGCATGGCGATGTACGACCCGGAGTACCTGCGCCTCGCCCGCAGCCTCTGCGACCACTACGGGGTGCACCTGATCTGCGACGAGATCGCCGTCGGCTGCGGCCGCAGCGGCAGCTTCTTCGCGCACGAACAGGCGGCGATCCGGCCGGACTTCCTGTGCCTGTCGAAGGGTATCTCGGGCGGCTATCTGCCGCTGTCGATCGTCATGACGACCGATGCCGTCTACGCCGACTTCTACGATGATGCAACCAGCCGCGGCTTCCTGCACTCGCACTCCTACACCGGCAACGCACTGGCCTGCCGTGCCGCGCTGGCAACGCTCGACATCTTCGCCGACGAGCAGGTGATCGAGCGCAACCGGGCACTCGCCGAACACCTCGGCGCCTGCCTGCAACCCCTCGCCAGTCATCCGCAGGTGCGTCACCTGCGGCAGCGCGGAATGATCGCCGCCTTCGACGTCATCAGCGCCGATCCCCTCTTCTCTCGCCACTTTTACAGCCAGGCGCTGGCGAACGGGATTCTCCTGCGACCGATCGGCAACACCGTCTACTTGATGCCGCCGTACGTCATCAGCCAGGCCGAGATCGAGTTTCTGGTCGAGCGTGCGACGATGACGCTGGAGGCGGCCCTGCGGCAATGATCTGGGACGAACTGCAGCGCGAACTCGACGCACTGCAACGCGACGGCCTGCAACGCAGGCGGCGGACCCTCGACCTGCCCTGTGGTCCGCTGGCACAGGTCGATGGCCGCTCGCTGATCAGCTTCTGCAGCAATGACTACCTCGGCCTGGCCAACGATCCGGCGCTGGTGGCGGCGGCGTGCGCTGGCGCACGCACCTGGGGAGTCGGCAGCGGTGCCTCGCATCTCGTCAGCGGCCACCTCGGGGCACACGCGGTGCTCGAGCAGAAGCTCGCCGCGTTCAGCGGCTTTGACCGCGCCCTGCTCTTCTCGACCGGCTACATGGCCAACCTGGGAATCGTTCCGGCGCTGCTCGGGCGCGGCGACGTCGTCTTCGCCGACCGCCTCAACCACGCTTCACTGATCGACGCGGTGCTACTCTCGCGAGCCGACAGCCAGCGCTATCCGCACGCGGACCTGGCGGCGCTCGAAGCTCTGCTCACCGCCAGCACGGCCCGGCAACGCCTGATCCTCACCGATGCGGTGTTCAGCATGGACGGCGATCTGGCGCCACTGCCCGGCCTGCTGGCGCTGGCCGAACGCCACGATGCCTGGCTGGTGGTCGACGACGCACATGGTTTCGGCGTCCTCGGCCCGCAGGGCCGCGGCAGTATCGCCCACTTCGGCCTGCCGGCCAGCCGGCGACTGATCTACATGGGAACCCTCGGCAAGGCCGCCGGCGCTGCCGGTGCTTTCGTCGCAGGCGATGCGACGGTCATCGAATGGCTCGCGCAGCGTGCCCGCAGTTACATCTTCACCACTGCCGGCAGCCCGCTGATTGCCTGCGCGCTGGCCACCAGCCTCGAGCTGATCGCCGCCGGCGACGCCCGCCGCGCCCACCTCTGGCGACTCGTTGCGCAGCTGCGCGACGGTCTGGCCGACACGCGCTGGCGGCTGCTGCCTTCGCCGACCGCGATCCAGCCGGTGATCGTCGGCGACAACCACGAGGCCGTCCGGCTCGCGACTGCGCTCTACGAGCGTGGTCTCTGGGTGCCGGCGATCCGGCCACCAACGGTGCCGCGCGGAACGGCGCGCCTACGCGTCTCGCTGAGCGCGGCCCACAGCGAGGCACAGGTGGCGCAACTGGTCGCCGCACTACGGGGGCTGGCGTGCGCCTGATCCTTGGTGACGGACCCGATCTCGCGCTGATCCACGGCTGGGGGCTGGGCAGCGCGGTCTGGCGGCCGCTGCTGGCGCCGCTCGCACGCTCGTGCCGGCTGCATCTGGTCGAGTTGCCCGGCTATGGCAACGCACCCGACGACACGGCCGCGCTGACGGCCTGCGCGCGGTCGCTGCTCGCCACCCTGCCGGCATCAGTGACGCTCTGTGGCTGGTCACTCGGTGGCCTGCTGGCAATGCGCGCAGCCCTGCTGGCACCGCAACGGATCAGTGGGCTGGTGCTGGTTGGTGCGACGCCGTGCTTCGTGCAGCGCAGCGACTGGCCGGCAGCGCAGCCGGCCAGCTTGCTCGCCGGCTTTGCCGACAGCCTGCAGCAGCGGCCGGCCGCAACCCGGCAGCGTTTCGTCGCGCTGCTCTGTCAGGGTGACAGCCAGGCCCGGACGCTGACCCGCTCGCTCCTCGGGCAGCTGCGGCAGGAAGCTCCGCCAGCTGTGGCAGCGCTGCAGCGCGGGCTCGAGTGGCTGCGTGACACCGACCTGCGGCCGCTGCTGCCAGGCATCGCCAGCCGCAGCCTGCTCCTGCACGGCGCCAACGACGCCGTCAGTCCGCTCGCCGCGGCACGCTGGCTGCAACGGACCCTGCCCGCGTGTCGGCTCGAGGTCTTTCCCGACGCCGGGCATGCGCCCTTCCTCACCGACCCCGCGCGCTGCGGCGACCTCCTGAGTCAGTTCTGCCATGCCACCCGTGCCCACTAGACTGCGCGTCCGCGAGTCCTTCGATCGTGCGGCCGCTTCCTACGACGATGCCGCCATCGTGCAGCGACAGGTCTGCGAGTTGCTGCTGGCCCGCTTCAACCCGTCCACGACGCCGGACTGGATTCTCGATGCCGGCTGTGGCACCGGCTACGGCATCGGCCTCTTGCAGGGCCGCTGGCCGGCAGCAAGGATCCTCGCCGTCGACTTCGCGCCGGCAATGCTCGCGGCCGCCCGCCGCAGCGCTGATCTCTGCGTGGCCGCGGACATCGAGGCCCTGCCCTGCCGGGACGCCAGCTACAGTACCTGGTGGTCGAACCTGACCGTACAGTGGTGTGACCCCGAGACGGTCTGCCGCGAGGCGCATCGCGTCCTGCGTCGCGGCGGCGAACTGGCGCTGAGCACGCTCGGGCCGGCAACCTTCGCCGAGCTGCGCGAGGCCTTCAGCAGTATTGACCAGCATCGCCATACGCTCAGCTTCAGCGAGCCGGAGGCAATCGCAGCAGCGCTGCGCCGTTCCGGCTTCGACGACATCCGCCTGCACCGGCAGACCGTCAGCCAGCACTACCCCGACCTCGCATCGCTGCTGCGCGCGGTCAAGGATATCGGTGCCAACTCGGTCGGTGACGGTGCGCGCAGCGGCATGCTCGGGCGCCGCGCCTGGCAACGTGTGCAGGCGGCCTACGAAAAGTACCGTACGAGCGACGGCCTGCCGTCGCGCTACGACGTGATTCTTGCCTACGCCCGCAAGTGAGAGAAAAATGAGAGAAAAACTGGCTTGGTTCGTTACCGGCACCGATACCGAGATCGGCAAGACTTTTGTCGCCTGCGCACTGCTGCACGCGTCCCGCCGCACGGGCGCTCGTGCCGTGGCGATGAAGCCGATCGCTGCCGGTTTCGACGAGCACGGTGTCAACGACGATGTCGAGCGACTGCTCGCCGCCTCTTCGTTCCCGCCGCCGCGGGAACTAGTCAACCCTTACGGCTTCCGCGCGGCGATCGCCCCGCACATTGCCGCCGCCGAGGAAGGCCGGCACATCGAGCTGCCAACGATCGCTGCTGCCTTCGCCGAGCTGCGGCGGATGGCCGACACGATTCTCGTCGAGGGGGTTGGCGGCTTCTGCGTTCCGCTGGACGCCGCGACCGACACCGCCGACCTCGCGGCGTTGCTCGGTCTGCCCCTCATCCTGGTTGTCGGCATGCGCCTGGGCTGCATCAACCATAGCCTGTTGACAGCGCAGGCGATTGCCGCTCGCGGCTTGCCGCTGGCCGGCTGGGTCGCCAACCGGATCGACCCGGCAATGTCACGTTTCACCGAAAACCTGGCAACGCTGCAGGCACGGCTGCCGGCGCCGCTGCTCGGCGTCGTCGAGCACGGCATCACGCCGGAGCAGGCGGCGCTGTCGCTGCAGCTTCCGGCGCCGCGCAGTAGCTGAAAAAAAACCCGACCGCGCGAGCGGTCGGGTCCGGACCGTGCAGACGGCGATCAGGCGCGTTCGAAGATCACGGCAATGCCCTGTCCACCCCCGATGCACATCGTCACGAGAGCATACCTGCCGCCGGTACGCTGCAGTTCGTGGATCGCCTTGGTGGCGATGAACGCACCCGAACAACCGACCGGATGGCCAAGGGCGATCGCGCCGCCGTTCGGATTGGTCTTCACCGGATCGAGGCCCAGCCCCTTGTTGACCGCAATGGCCTGTGCAGCGAAGGCCTCGTTGGCCTCGATGACGTCCATCTGATCCAGCGACAGTCCTGCCTTCTTGAGCGCCATCCGGGTCGCCGGAATCGGTCCCTCGCCCATGATGTCGTTCGGCACACCGGCGACGGCATACGAAACCAGCCGCGCGAGCGGCTTCTGTCCGGCATTGGCGGCAACATCCGCCGCCGCGAGGACGAGGAAGGCTGCACCGTCATTGATTCCGGAGGCGTTGCCGGCAGTGACCGTGCCATCCTTCGCGAAAGCCGGCTTCATCTTGGCCAGGGTCTCGACGGTCGTGCTGGCCTTGACATGCTCGTCGGTATCGAACACCACATCGCCCTTGCGTGTCTTGAGGATGATCGGCACGATCTGCGACTTGAAGCGCCCTTCGGCGATGGCGGCGGCAGCGCGGCGCTGCGACTCGACGGCGAAGGCGTCCTGCTCCTCCCGGCTGATGTTCCACTTCGTCGCCAGGTTCTCGGCGGTGACGCCCATGTGGCCAACGCCAAAGGGATCGGTCAGCGTCGCCACCATCATGTCGATCGCCTTGCTGTCACCCATGCGAGCACCCGTGCGCATCGCCGGCAACATGTACGAGCCGCGGGACATCACTTCGACGCCACCGCCGATGCCGTAGTCGGCATCTCCGAGCATGATGTTCTGCGCCGTCGTCACCACCCCCTGCAAGCCCGAGGCGCAGAGGCGGTTCACCGCCATGGCGACCGAATCCATCGCCAGACCGGCCTGGATCGACGCGACCCGGGCAACGTAGGCAAAGCGCGAATCGGTCGGAATGCAGTTGCCGACCGTGACATAAGTGATCTGCTGCGCATCGACACCGGAACGGGCGATCGACTCCTTCATCACGGTACCGGCCAGTTCATGCGGCTCCATGTTGGCGAGTGAACCACCGAAGGTGCCAATGGCTGAACGGACCGCGCTCAATACGACGACTTCTCTAGTCATGAAGAAACTCCTGTTAATGATCGATCAACCCCCTACCGTACCGGCAAGGCCCACCAGCAACAACAACAGCAAGCACAGCAGCAACCCGCGCCAGACCAGTCCAAGAGCACTTTCCATGGAATCGACATCGGCCTCTTCAGCGCAGCCGATTTCTAGCCGCCCGGTTGCGTCGCCCTGCTCGGCAACCCGCTGCCCGAGTCTGAGCCCAAGAGCTCCGAAACCGCTCGCCAAGACGATCCCCCTGCCATCGGCGGGCGACTTCTCGGCATGCGTGCGCCAAGAATAGACGGCGTCCTCGAAATTGCCGACGATGGCGAAGGCGGCGGCGGTACACCGAGAGGGCAGCCAATCTATGATAGCAAAGCTTCGCCGGGCGAAGCTTGCGAAATCGCCATTTTCTGCATCCGCGCGCTGACCCCAGAAATCGGCAAGGAAGGCCGCAGCGCGGTACAGCACCGCGCCCGCCGGGCCGGGCAACAGCAGGAACCAGAAGACGACGGCAAAGAGTCGCCGGTGTGAGGCGCACAGCAGTTCCTCAATCGACAGGCCGGCGAGGTCGGAAGCGGAGCGGGCAGTGGCGGCGGACGGACGCCATGCGGCGAGCAGGTGGCGCGCATGCGCCTCGTCGCCAAGGCGAAGCGCAATCTGGATCTCGGTATAATGCAGTCGGTGCTGCTGGAAACCCGTTGTCAGGTAGAGAACCGCGACGTTCCAGAGCCAGGCGAGCAAGGCGCTGTTGGCGGCGAGAATGGCATGCACCGCGGCGCTGGCGAAGACCAGCGCGCCGACGCCGACCAGCCACGCGACGATGCCATGGCGCGGCTCGCCAGCGTTGAAGCGGCTTTCGAGAAATGCTGCCAGGCGCGACAGCGGCTCGTCGACCAGCCGACGCTGGGGTAGCGGTCGCAATTGCTCGAGTAGCAGGGCAGCGAGCAGAGCAAGCAGGCTCATCCGGAAATCCTGATCGGTGCCACGCAGACCGGCATCGCTGGGCCTCAGCGGCAAACGGGCAACATAACACAGTTGCCCGGGACTTGCGGAACGTCGCCACTTCACGCAACATCGCGCTGCCAGGTCAGAAAGATCGCTCTGCAATGAAACTGTCGTCAGTCTTTTACAAAACGCCGAAGGGCCTTGAAGAGATTTCCACCCGCGCGCACCACCTGCCGTCACGCATGCGGGCGATGTTGATTCTGGTCGACGGCCATCGCACCGGCAGCGAACTGGTCGCCCTCAGCAGTTCGACCAGTGAAGGCAGGAAACAGCTCGCCACCCTGCTCGCAGGCGGCTTCGTTCAGCTGCATGCGCCGGGTCGCCGGAGTGCAGCGGCAACAGCCAGCACCGGTGCCGCGGTTTCCGCGGCAGACGACATCAGTCTGGCCAGAAGCTACGCCGTCCGCAGCCTGCGCGAATTGCTTGGCGAGGAAGCAGGAAGCCTGGTTGCCGAAATCGAACAGGTACGGACGATCGATGAACTGCAGCAGCAGCTCGGGCGCCTGCGTGCGGCGCTCCGCACCGCACCGGATCAGATGCGGGCCAGGCAGTTCCTCGACCAGATCGAGATGGTTCTCGACTAGCTGTCGCCGGCAGCGATTGCCCGGTAGAGCGACATGATGATTCCGGCCGTGGCACCCCAGATGAAGTAGCCGCGATAGGGCATGGCATAGTAGTGCCGCAGCTTGCCGCGGTAATGCAGTGAATGCCGCTGGTGATTTACGGGGTCGAGCAGGAAGGCGAGCGGCACCTCGAACACTTCGGCGACCTCGAAGCTGTCGAGTTGCAGTTCAAACGGGGGCGTCACCATGGCCACCACGGGAGTGACGCGAAAGCCGGTACTGGTCAGGTACTCGGGCAGATAGCCGGCAATCTCGACATGCGCCGCCGCGAGACCGATCTCCTCGGCTGCCTCACGCAGGGCAGTATGCGCCGGCGACGGGTCCGCCGACTCGCAACGCCCGCCGGGAAAGCTGATCTGTCCCGGATGATCCCTGAGGTGTTCGGTGCGTTGCGTCAACAGCACGGTTGGTTCGCCACCGCGCTGAACGATCGGAAACAGCACCGCCGCCGGCATCAGTTCCTCGTCACCGACGCCGTCCTCGAGCACGATGCGGGTCGCGCACGGAGCCGGCTGCAACCCCTGCCGGACGCGGTCGAGGTCGACCATGCCGCGGTCAGGCAACGGCAAAGCGAGCGCTGCATCAGCCGGCGACAGCACACCCATCCTCAATCCTCGCATGCACCGCGGCGAGCGCGTCGCGCAGGGTTTCATCCGGCAGTGCGTTGATCGCGCTGGCAACGAGATCCGCTGACTGCACGGCACCCGATGGCAGATCCCTGGTGTCGAGCGAGGCAATCAGAGCTGCCGTCGCGCCGACCACCTGCAGCAGAGTCTGCCGCTCGCGCATCAGCATCTCGATCTCGTGCCCAAGCAGCCTGCTTCCTCCGTCGTGACGACGCATTTCAAACCTTTCCTAATAGCGCTTCCTGAGGGTCATCGACTGACCATCACGCTGCATTTCCATACGGTTGAGGAAACTCATGCCAAGCAGAACATAGGGCATCTCGTGCTCATGAACCAGGGCATCGACGTTATTGACGACGATCTCGCCCACCCGCACGCTATCGAGCTTGACGCGCACGACCCTGGCCTGGCCGTTGGCCGTCATCGCGACCTCGGGCACGCCCTTGCTGGCATCGATCCCGATGCGGCGCGCGTCACCGGCACCCAGCCCGACCATCGTCGCCCCGGTGTCGACCAGGAAGCGGACCGTCGTTCCGTTGATGCCGCCGGTCGTCAGGAAATGACCCTGCGCATCAGCCGTCAGTGTCGCCCTGGCGCCACTCGTCGCTGCCGCCTGCGAGGCGACGTTCTGGCCAACCCGCAGCGTGCGTTTCCTGCCGTCGGCCTCGATCGTCGCGGTCTCACCATCGACGGCCAGTACCGCCACACCTTCGGCGGTTCTGCTGCCGACGGCAACGATCCGTGGCGCCCCACCGTCGATCGTCAGCAGCGCCTTGCCGGGGAACACGCCGGCCAGTCCGACATCGACTGCCTGCGCCGACGAGCCGAGCGCGCACAAGGACAGCAGCAGTGCGCAACTGCTGATCTCCCGACCAATCCGCGCGGAAAATCTCCCCACGTGGTGCAAGCGCCTTCTCCTTCGTCGAGCTGACCAGCACATTTGGCCATCAGTGGCCCGCGACATCAAGGCATTTTGCCACATTCAGCCGCCCGAGCCCGTGTCTATCGAGTCGGCACAGCGGACGGGTGCATCAACCGCGCGCGCCACGACACTTTCGCGTTGGCCGAAGAGCTGTCAGGAACGGGCGGGCGGCGGCAGCGGTCCCCGTCGCCACCGCCCGGCGATGCGCTGCCGCTCCGGTTGCGCTCGCTGCCGGCCGGCGGCGGCAGCCGCCTGTCGTGCGCCCGCGCGCAGCGCTCAGCGGTAAACCAGAACCGGGATCTTCGAGTGCGTCAGAACCTTGTTTGTCTCGCTGCCGAGCAGCAGCGCGCTGAAGCCGCGACGGCCATGTGATGCCATGAAGATCAGGTCGCAAGCGGCCTGCGTCGCCGCCTCGATGATCGCCTGATAGGGAATGTCGCTGGTCATCGACAGCTTGTCGACCGGCACACCAGCGTTCTCGCAGAGTTGGGCGACGAAATCCAGAATCTCCGTCGCCTGCCGCTCGGCCAGTTCGGCAAACTTCTCCGGCGTCGTCGGATCGATCAGGGCGCCTTCGCCATAGTAGCTGACCGGGTACTCCGGCTTGGCGTAGAAAGCCGTGATTCGCGCGCCAGCTTCCCTGGCGAAGGACACCGCCCGCCGGGCAGTCTCCCTGGAGAGTTCGGAGCCGTCGGTTGGAACGAGGATGTGTTTGAACATGGCGCCACCTCCGCTGTTGAGTAGTCAGAATATAGGCGTGAAGACCGGCACCAATCTTGATCGAGATCAAACACGAGATCAAGCTGCAGCGATGGCTTGACCAGGATCGTGTCAGTGCACACGATGACCGACCACCAATGCCTCATCCTTCTTGAAGGGAGCCGCGAAGCACCCCTGCACTGCCGCGGCGACCCGGATCGCGTTCGAGGGCTGCGCAAGAGGAGCCGACGTGACGACCGCGGCAGCAATCATGACCCGGCCCGCGGGCCCTGTCGCCGCGACTGACACGCCTCGCACCTTGAAGCACGACGAAGCGGCAGCCTGTGGTGAGCCTGACCGCATACCGGATCACCGCCGGAACGGCAGGCTGCGACCTTTTGTCCTATCGACTTCAGCGTCCGACGCCGGCATCATGGATCGCGGCCTGCCGGAAGCGGCGGGCCGTTGCCGCCCCCGGGCGTGCCATCCTGCGCATTTCTTGACTCTGATCAACCATGCCGCTGCATTGCGGCAGGACAATCGGCACACCCATCCGCCCGAGGTTCCACATGCAGACGATCACCGATTTCATGGCCAGTGACCATCGCTCCTGCGACGAGTTGCTCGTCACCGTCGAGCACGCGGTTGCCGACCGCCGCTGGGGACCCGCGCGGGCAGCCTTCACGCTTTTTCGCGCCGGCATGCTGCACCACTTCAGTGCCGAGGAGGCGATTCTGTTCCCGCTCTTCGAACAGAGCACCGGCATCTTCCGTGGACCGACACAGGTCATGCGCGCCGAGCACGCGCAGATGCGACAACTGCTGGCAGCGGCGGAAGCGGCTGTGGCCGCGCAGGATGCCGATGACTATTCCGGCAACGCTGAGACCCTGCTGATCATGATGCAACAGCACAACGTCAAGGAGGAGAACGTTCTCTACCCGATGTGCGACCAGCATCTGGCAGCGCAGGTGGCGACGCTGCTGCCGGAACTGCAGCAGGAACTCACCAGCGGCCGGGAACTGGCGCGATGACACACCGCCGCGCCGACGTCGTCATCGACGCCCGCGGCCTCGAGCCGCCCGAACCGCTGGTGCGCACGATGGAGGCGCTCGATCACCTCGAACCGGCCGGCAAGCTGCTGGTGCTGCTGCCGCGCGAGCCGTTCCCGCTTTACCGGGCTCTCGAGATCAACGGCTTCACCTGGCAGACCGAGCACCAGGCCGACGGCACGGTGAGCGTCCTGATCGAGCACTGCCGGCAGTAATGCAGGCGCTTCTCAGCTTCGACCAGGCTCCACCGATCGCGGCACCTTTCCGCTTCTTCCTGACGGCACCGGTGTTCGCCCTGCTCGCCGGCCTGCTCCTGCTGGCCAGCGGTCCGCAGCTCTTTGCCTCCCGCTGGACACCCGCAGCGCTGGCGCTGACGCACCTCATCACCGTCGGTTTCATGCTGCAGGTGATGCTCGGTGCCCTGATACAGATTCTGCCGGTGGTCGCCGGCGCGAACATCGCGCACCCGCTGCGCGTCGCAACGCTGGTACACGCCCTGCTCGCTCCCGGCGCACTGCTGCTGGTGGTCGGCCTGCTGACTTCCGATCCGCTCGCTCTGCGGCTGGCGGCAGTCGCGCTCGGGCTCGGCGTCACGGCCTTCCTCGCCGCCGCCGGTCGCGCGCTCTGCGGCGTGCCATCGGGCAACGCGACGATTCTCGGCCTGAAACTGGCGTTGCTCGGTCTGGGTGTCACCACCGGTCTCGGCGTCGTCCTCGCTCTGGCGCTCGACGGAGCGTTCGCAGTGCCGCTGCTGCAACTGACGACCATCCACCTCGCCTGGGGCTTCGTCGGCTGGAGCACCGTCCTGCTGGCTGCCGTCGCGCTGGTCGTCGTGCCGATGTTCCAGATGACGCCGGCGTACCCGAACTGGTTTGCACGCTTCTTCTTCTGGTCGGTGCTCGTCGTTGTCGCCGGCTGGAGCATTGCCGAGGTCTTGGCGTTGCGCCAGCCGGCGGCGGTGCTGGCGAGTGGCCTCCTGTTGCTGGTGACCGTGTTCGCAGCCCTGACCCTGCATCTGCAGCGACACAGCAAGCGTGCCCGCTTCGACGACACGCAGCACTACTGGCGACTGGCGATGTGCTGTGCCCTCGCCGCCTGCTCCCTCTCGCTCGCCTCGCTTCTCCTGCCGGAAGCGGCTGCCAGTCTGCAACTGCCCCTGCTCTGGGGTGTCCTCGTGCTGTTTGGCAGCCTGATGTCGGTCAGCAGCGGCATGCTCTACAAGATCGTTCCGTTTCTCGTCTGGCTGCATCTGCAGAACGCCGGCGGTGGTCGAATCCTGGCACCCAACATGCAGCAGGTGATCGCGAAACGGCAGATCGACGGCCAGTTCTACGCCCACCTCGCTGCCCTCGCCCTGTTGCTGGCAGCGGCACTGCAGCCCGAATGGTTCACCTATCCGGCAGCAGTGGCGCTGCTCGTCGCCAGCGGCTGGCTGCTGCGCAACCTGCTGGCGGCGACCGCATTCTACCGCCAGCATCGACAGCGAATCACCAGCCTGGCTCGTGCGACGCCTGCGCCGAGACCCGGGTGATGGGCTACCTGATCCTGAAACACCTGCACATCGGCTGCGTCGTTCTCAGCGGCGCCGGCTTCCTGCTGCGTGGTCTGTGGATGCTTGCCGACTCACCGTGGCGGCAACGGCGCAGTGTCCGTGTCCTGCCGCATGTCGTCGATACCATCCTGCTCGGCAGCGCGATCGCGATGGCGGTGATCAGTGGCCAGTATCCCTTCGTCGCCGACTGGCTGACCGCCAAGCTGGCCGGCCTGCTGCTCTATATCGGCTGCGGCACGATGGCGCTGAAACGCGCGCGGAGCAAGCGGCAGCGTGCGGCCTTCCTGGTTGCCGCCCTGCTCAGCTTCGTCTGGATCGTATCGGTCGCCATGACGCGCAACCCGCTGGGCTTCCTCGCCGCCCTCGCCTGAACGCTGCGAACAGCCGTCGCGGCCGTACCCTTCAATGTGGAAGTCGCGTCTGCGACTCGCGAATCTCCCTTCTCCCGTGCGCGGGAGAAGGGCCGGGGATGAGGGAAACGGTCATGACTTTCATCATCCGGGATATCTCGACAGTCATGACCGTTCGCTGAAGAAGATGTCGCGATAGGCAGCGTACAGCGAAGCGTAGATCACCGGCAGCAGCAGCAGCCAGCCGAGCAGCAGGGGCAGGCTGGCGCACGCGGCCAAGAGCAGGACCAGTACGCCATAAACCATGAACGGCGGGAAGTTGCGCAGCGCGACGCGCAAGCTGGCCCAGATCGCCTGGCTGGCCGAGAAGTCGTGCAGCACGACCAGTGGCGGAGCCAGCCAGACGGCCATCGCCAGCGGCGTGAAGACGAGGATCATCACCCCGACCGACAGCAGGAAGGTCCACACCGCCGCCTCCTCGCCGCCGCCCGCCGCCGTCCCCAGCGCCACCGCGCCGGTCAGGGCGGCCGCGACGCCAATGATGATGGCCATCAGCAGCAGACCGAGGAGATAAAGCAGGCCGACCATCAGCAGCGTCCCCGGCCGGCGCGAGAAGCCTGCGAAGAGGTGCGCGAAACGGACGCCCTCGCCTTCCTCGATGGCTCGGCAGCCGATGCTCAGGCCGCCGATGAACACCGGCGCCAGGAGGTTGACGGCGACGTTCAGCAGCGGAATGCTGCCGAGGATCAGCAACACCGCCATGCAGGCAAGCGCAATGCCGATCCAGGTGCCCGGAGCGGTGCGGAACATCGCCCAGCCACGCTGCAGCCAGCGGTAGCCGTGACTGAGCGGCACCAGGCGGCCCTCGGGCCGGAAGTCGCCGACGACCAGCTCGCCGTGGTCCTGCAGGCGCGCCACCGGCGCCTGAAACGGATTGTCCTCGATACTCATCGCGCCCCCCGCGCCGCACCCCGCCACCATCGCCGCCGGCGCGACGCGCTGTCGCGCGGCGCCCCGGCAGGCGCATACTATAACGCGCCGGCGCGCTTTCTGGCCCGGTAATGGTTGATCAGGGCAAGCGGCAGCTCGCCGGCGCTGACATCGAGGACTTCGACGCCGCCGTGACGCAGCAACGCCAGCTGGCGCCGACGTGCCTGCAGATACTCGAGACCGGCGGCGCGCGTCAATGCCGCAGTGAAATCGTCCACCGGCGCCTCGAGGACTTCATCGAGTACCGGCTCACGCAGGCTGGCAACACTCACGGCGTGCCGGCGGCGCAACTGTCGCACCGCCGGCAACAGCGTGTCGTCGTCCTCGTCGCGCAGGTTGGTGACGAGGACGACGAGCGCCCGCTTGCGCAGATGATGGCTCAGGGTCTCGCTGGCAGCGAGATAATCCGGTACCTGCAGCGACGGCTCCAGATCGTACACCGCGTTCATCAGCGTGTTGACCGTCGCCACCGTCTTGCCCGGCAGCAAGACCCGCTGCCGCGCATGCCCGAAGGTGGCGAGACCGACCGCATCGCCCTGGCGCAGCGCAACCCAGGCGAGCAGCAGGAGCGCGTTGAGCGTATGGTCGAAATGCGACAGCTCGCCATCGCGGGCGCGCATGCGGGCGCTGCAGTCGAGCAGGAAGACGATCTGCTGGTCACGCTCGTCGGCGTACTCACGCGAGATCAGGCGGCTGACGCGTGAACTGGCTTTCCAGTCGATCTGCCGCGGCGAATCGTCCTGGCGATAATCGCGCAGTTGCTGGAACTCCATTCCCTGACCGCGCCGCCGCCGCTGCAGGATGCCGATCTGCGACAGCCGGTTGTCGGTCGCCAGCAGCGTGTAGTGGGCAATGCGTGCGAAGTTCGGGTACACCCGCACCTCGTCGTGGGCAGCGAGCCGTTCCTGCATCTGCCACAGGCGCAGCGGTGACGAACGGCGCAGCGTGACGCCGTCGAAGCACTGCCTGCCGCGTTCGCTGACGGAAACGCGGTAACTGACCCGCAGCCAGCGTCCACGCGCGATCGTCAGGCGCAGCGGCAGTCCCTCGCTGGCAAACGCGGCCGGATGGCCGTCCACCAGCCAGCCGCGCGTGTCGGCGCCGTCGCAGCGCAGACGCAGCCCGACCGTCTGCCAGGTGCCGACCGGCATCGCGTGCGCCAGTTGCCGCTCGACACTGACATCACCGCGCCGGCTCCTGGCAGCCAGGGCATCGGCGATCGCCACGGTTGCGAGCGCGACGCCGGCGATCTGCCACAGGACGAGCCACGCCGGCACGACGGCAGCGGCGACTGCCAGCAGCAGCCAGCCGCCGGCGGCCAGCAGGAGCAGACGATCGGGCAGCAGCATCTAGAGGCGTGGCGCCGGCACCCGTTCGAGCAGCGAGTGCAGCAGCTCGTCGGCAGTCAGGCCCTCGATCTCGGCCTCGGCAGTCGGCGTCACGCGGTGGCGCAGGGCCGGCAGCGCGACGGCCTTGACATCGTCGGGAGTGGCAAAGCCACGACCGCCGATCAGCGCCCGCGCCCGCGCCGCCCGCACCAGAGCGATCGGACCACGCGGCCCGGCGCCACTGGCCAGGCCCGGTGTATCGCGACTGGCGCGAACGATCGCCACGGCGTAGGCGAGAACCCGCTCGTCGAGCGTCACATGCGCTGCCCACTGCTGCAGTCCGACGACCGTCGCCGGTTGCATCAGCGTTGCCACCGCGTCGACGTCGAGGTCGGCACCCGTCTTGGCGCTGGTGACGTGGCGCGTCAGGGCGATTTCTTCCTGCTCGCCCGGGTAGTCGATGCGGATCTTCAGCAGGAAGCGGTCGAGCTGCGCTTCCGGCAGCGGATAGGTTCCTTCCTGCTCGATCGGGTTCTGCGTCGCCAGGACCATGAACGGCTGCGGCAGGGGCGAGGTATTGCCTTCCAGCGTCACCTGCTTCTCCTGCATGGCTTCGAGCAGCGCCGACTGCGTCTTCGCCGGCGCCCGGTTGATCTCGTCGGCAAGCAGCAGGTGCGTGAACACCGGCCCCTGGCGGGTGACGAAGTGCGCCGTTGCCGCGTCGAAGAGCGTGTGGCCGACGACATCGGAAGGCATCAGGTCGGGGGTGAACTGGATACGCCGTGTCTCGCCGGCAAAAGTCCTTGCCAGAGCCTTGACCAGCAGCGTCTTGCCCAGACCCGGCACGCCCTCGATCAGGACATGCGCATCGGCGAGGAGAGCGATCAGCACCTCCTCGATCACGGCCTGCTGACCGATCACCGCTTTCGCCATCTCGCCGCGCAACGCGCCGAGCCGCTGGGCGGCCTGCTGCAACTGGTCTGCCGACAGGGTGGGGACGGGACTGTTCATGGTGGGCTTCTCAAAGGACACGTTCCAGTTCGCGCAGGGTGCGCACGGCATCGGTGAAGGCCTGCGGCGTCTCGGCAGGAGCAGACAGAGCGGCGGCGATGCGCGTCGCCGGCAGGGCGGAGAGCGCCGCCAGCTGACTCGCCTGCGCCGCCGCCGGCCGGCCGGCGATTCCTGGCCGGCGCTGCTGCAGACGACGGCGAAAATGCTCGCGCACGGCCGGCAGCAACGCTGCCAGCTGCCGGCAACGCCACAGGTAGCGGCCGACCGCCAGCAGGTGCTCACGCAGCTCGCGACGTGCCGGCGGCGCCTCGGGCCGGACGCTGCCGAAGCGCGGCACGATGCGCCAGAGCCAGAGCAGCAGCAGGGTCAGCGTCGCGACGGCCGCCGCCGCCGCATTCTCGGCAATCCATTCGAACAGCGTCGGCATCTGCAGGCGCGACAGCAGCAGCACCTGCGGTGCCGGCGATCGCTCGTTGCGCGTGATCAGCGTCCAGTAGAACTCGGCGTGATCGAGCTCGCCGATTCGCCGGTTGCCGAGAAGCTGGTCGAGTTCGCTGGCGACGGTCAGCCAGCCACTGCCGATGCTGAATTGCAGGATCTGCGCCGCTTCCTCGCCCTGCCCCGCCGACCACACTGGCTGCCGCTCGCCGACGGTGAGTGTCTGCCAGCTGGCTGCGAGCTGCAGCGGACGACCGCCGCCGGGCAGCAGGACCTCGATCGACTCTGGCCGGCGGCGCAACTCCTCGGGCCGCTCGCTCGCACGGCCAACGCCGACGCTGTCGAGCAGCGGATCGGCGAGCTGTGGCGCTTCCGCCACCGCGATCAGGTGCCCCCCTGCCTCGACCCAGGCGAGCAGGTGACGCAGACGCTCGGGCGGCAGCAGATGGGCGCGCCGGCGATCGAGAAAGAGTGTCGCTCCCGCCGGCGGGCGGTCGAGGACGCGCGCGTCCGACGCCCGTGTCAGCTTGCCGCCCAGGGCAGCCGTCAGGCGCTCGAGTGCCAGATAGGGGTTGCGCCGCGCCTCGGCCTGCGGCGCCTCGCGTACCGGCACCGGTACCCGCTCGAGACGGCCGACAAGCCAGACGGCGAGAAAGCCGACGGCCAGCAGCGCCAGCAGAACCACCCACAGCCGTCGCCGCCTCATGGCCGACCTCGGCCGCTAGCGAAATGCCGCTCCCAGCCGGCGAGCAGTTCCTCGCCGCGCCAACCCGGCAGTGGCCGGCCGCCGTAGGCGACCAGGCCCCACGCCTCGACGATCTCGGCAAGACAGATCTCGACCGCCGCCGGCACCCGCCCGGCGACGCGCCGCAGGCAGTCCTGCTCGGTGTCACCGGCAGCAAATTCGATCTGCCGCTGCGCGATCAGACTGCGAAGCGCTCCGCGATAGAGAAGGCTCAGCGCCTCGACCGTGGCGCCCCTCGCCAGCGCAGCAGCCGCCGCCTGCGCCACTTCGGCGGGCAGCGACCCGGGCCGCAGATCGAAACCGGAGACGAACTCGGGCAGCGGCTGCGGGCTCGTCGGCGCCCAGCGCTGACGATGGCGGACGAGCAGCAGGACGAGCACCGCCAGCGCCAACCCGGCGACCAACCACAACAGGCTGCGCAAGAGTTCCGCAAGCTGCGCCGCCAGGGTCGCCAGCATCGCCAACCAGTTGCGCCCCGGCTCACCGGCCGGGGCCTCCTGCCGCCGCCAACGCCAGCGCCAGTCTTCCCTGAGCCCGCCAAAGACCGGCTCGGCAAGAATCTCCTGGATCACAGCGCGCGCCTCTGCCGGCGGCCGCATCGGCGCCAGCGCCGGCACCGGAGCCACGTCGCCGCCGGCAACGCGGTGCGCCTCCGGCACCGCCGCAGCCACGGCCGGTGCGGCCGGCAGCCAGCACGTCGCGAGGGCAAGGAAGGCAAGCGCGAGCAGCGGCGGCGAGCTGACGACGCCCGCCTCGACGCGCCGCGCCAGCCGCCGCAGACCGAGCTCGATATCCCAACCCTCGAGCTCGCTGCGCCGGTTGAGATAGAGCGAAAAACCGGAGGCTACGTAGAGCGGCTCGACGATCGTCTCGGCGAGCATGAACGCCAGAATGCCGACCACCTGCTCCTGCGGCGACTGCTCGTCGCCGAACCAGTCCCAAAGGGACCACTCGCGATGCTCTCCCGGAGCCAGGGCGAAGAGCAGGATCAGCAGTGACAGCAGCAGCACCGAAGAGATGTTGGCGCAGAAGAAGGTCAGCCAGGCGGCATGGCCGCGGCAGCGTCGGGAGAGCAACGCGAAGCGGGCACGCGCAGCGGCGCCCCGCTGCTCCTCGAGCTGCCAGACCGACAGCAGCAGCGACCGTGCGAGGCTGAAGCGGCGCAGACTGAGGCCGGAGAGTACCCCCGGCGCACGCAACAGGCGCGGCAGTTCGCGCAGGACCTCGCGGACGCTGCAGGCCTCGCCAAAAAGCGACCGACTGCAGACGTGCAGCAGCACCCGATCGAACAGCGGCTTCAGCCACCACAACAGCGCGATCACGTACTCGGGCCAGGGCCAGAGGACGAGCAGCAGCAGTCCGGCGAGCCAGTAGGTGGCAAACCAGGCACCGTAGATACGCGGCGCCCACTGCCGCAGCATCGCCTGCCCGAGGTCGATCGCCTCCCAGGCGCTGCGCCGGCGCAGGCCGACGGCGATGTCCTCAAGCCGCACGCGCGCGCCCTGCCAGCAGCAGATAAGCCCAGGTCAGCGCCCACAGCGAGCCACCGACGGCGAGCTTGAAGGCGAACGAGGCGCCAGGCCAGGGCGACCAGAAGGCCTCGATGAAGGCCGCCAGCAGCGTCAGTGCGGCAGCACCATAGAGCAGCTTGACGGCGATGCGCGCGTGCTGCCTGAGTGCCGCCAGCCGCGTCTGCCGCCCGGGCGCCACCAGCGCCATGCCCAGTTTCAGTCCGGCGGCGCCGGCAAGCACGACGCCGGTCAGTTCGAACGCGCTGTGACCGGCAACGAAGCCCCAGAAGGTCGGCACGTAACCGATCTGCGTCAGGTGACCGGCGATGGCACCGATGTGCAGCCCGTTGTAAACGAGGTAGAAGACCGTCCCGACACCGAACGCGACGCCGCCGGCAAAGACCTGGAAATCGATGCGCACGTTGTTGGCGATGTAGAAGCCCCACATCGCCCACTCGCTGCCTGCCGAGCGCGGCCGTCCGAGGTGGCGTGCCGTCGGCGAATACATCTCCTCGATCTCGCCCACCGTCTCCGGTGACAGCAGCAGCAGAGCGGCGTCCGGCCAGACCTGGATCAGCAGCAGGAAGCTCGACATCGGCACGAAGAGCAGCAGAGCGGCGGCAAGCACGAGCCGCCACTCGCTGCGCACCAGCGCCGGCAGATCGCCGCCGAAGAAGCGCCGCCAGGCATCCCCCTGCGGCCCGCCAGCGCCGTAGATGCGCTGATACGCTGCCAGCACGCGGCGGTGCAGATCCTCCGCCAGCGCCGCCGAGTAGTTGCGATCGAGCACCAGCGCCAGGTCGTGGCAAAGCCGCCGAAAGCGTTGTGGCAGCCCGGCGGCTCCGGTCGCGTCACCCTCCGGCGCGGCGCTGCGCGACCCCCGTGCCGATGCCAGCCAGCGGTCCCAGGCTTCCCATTCCGCCGCTCGTCGGGCAATGTATTGGCGTTCCTTCACGATACGTTCCAGATAATGCGGCGGATGATGAGGGATACGCCGGCAAAGGGCAACCCGACCGGACTGGCAACGATGCGCCGTCCTGCCGATGCGGCGAGTCGGGACCGGCTGATGCGGGACGTCCACGCAGCTTCAGCCAAGCGCACGCCGTCCTGGGCATCTGGCGGCGCGCGAAGACCGTGCTGCGAGCGCTCAGCCGGCAGTCAGCGTCATCAGGATGTCGGCGTACCAGACACAGTTGAGGCCGAGTGCCTCGTCGAGTTCGATGTCGCGCGATCGGACATCGAGCCGTGCCGAGTGCACGCCAAGCAGCAGCCACGGCAGCTCGGCATGCGCGGCATCGTTCGCCGCCACGCGCATCACCACTGGCGCGCCGCTGGTGCCGCGATGCGTTCGCGCATCGGTGAGGAAGTAACCCTCGCCCTTGAAGCGCAAACCGTAGGACGACGCCAGCACGGCCTGGCGGACGACCGGCATGTGGTGCAGGGTATCGTGAAATCCCAGCGGGAAGCCGACCACGAGGACCGAGCCGCCGATCTCGACGCGATCGCAGCGCCCTGGCAGATGTTCCGGACCGAAGGCCCTGAGCAGCGTCGGCACCGGCAGCGCGCCGCGATCGATCTCGATCACCGCGACGTCGATGGCACCGGCAGAGTCCTCGCCCTGCCGCCAGAGACTGCGTCCGCCGCGGTACAGGGGAATCGAGAAGTTCCTCGACTCGGCGAGATTGGCCGGATCGACGTGCAACTCGATTTCGATCCGGTCGGGGAAATGCCGGCTCGGCTCGTCAATCAGCACATGCCGGCTGCTGACCAGGAACAGCCGCTCGTCGCGTGCGAAGAAGAAACCGCTGGCGTTGGTCAGCGGCTGCTGCTGCACGAAGGTGCTGATGCGTGTCGCAACAAGAAGGATGGAGTCGATCATCGGCAAGGGGGCGCGAAGGCGGGCGAGGTGCTCAGCTTACCCCCAACCCGGCAGCCTGTGCTCACGGCAATGCATTTTGCCGTCGCAGCAGAAGCGATGCGTGATGCGCCGACGCCGGCCAACGCCGGCGCTCGTGCCGCCAGTGTGTCGCCGTGCCGGATCAAGAAAAGGCCTCGGCGAGCATTCGATATCGACTATCCTTCAACCGTGGCAGGCAGGGCGATGTCGCGCCGAGTCGACCCGCAGCCTGCGCTGCCTGCAGTTCCCAACCCGACGAAGGAGAGTCCCGATGAGCAAGCACGCACTATGTATCGGCATCAACGACTATCCCGGCACGCAGAACGACCTCTCCGGCTGCGTCAACGACGCCAATGACTGGGCCGCGGCACTCGCCGCGCGCGGCTTCAGTGTCCTCAGGATGCTCGATTCCCAGGCCACCAAGGCGGCGATGGTTGCCGCCATGGGCGGGCTCGTCGGCAAGGCGGTCGCCGGCGATACGGTGGCCATCACCTATTCCGGTCATGGTACCTGGGTACCCGACCAGAGTGGCGACGAGCCTGATCAGCGTGACGAAGCCCTCTGCCCGTGGGACATCGGCCAGGGCAAGGCGCTGCTCGACGATGAACTGCACGCGTTGCTGTCCACGCGCGCCACCGGCGTTCGCATCATCCTGATTTCCGACAGTTGCCACTCCGGTTCGGTGACCCGTGGCAACACCTCCGAGCTCGATCCCGGCATGCCGCGCGCCCGCTTCCTGCCGCCCGAGGCATGGATGGGCGATGTCGACCTGCCGGCGGCGATGCCGCGCCGGCTCGCCGGTGGCATCGCCCGCTCCGGTGGCGACCTGCTGATGGCCGGGTGCCTGGATACCCAGTACAGTTGGGATACGCGTTTCAATGCGCGGCCGAATGGTGCCTTCACCTACTATGCCCTGAAGACGCTGGCGAAGGTCGGCGCCAGCGCCTCCTACACCCAGTGGTTCAGGGCGATCACGCCGGCCTGCCTGCCGACCAACCAGTTGCCGCAGAACCCGCAGCTCTTCGGCTCGGCAACGGCGCGCAAGTGGAAGGTCTTCGGCTAACACGGTCGGTCAGCGGCAGCGGCGAAGGGCGCGGCGAAGGTGCTGCGCCACCCTGCCGGCCGGACGTGCCCGGCGATGCGCGACGATCGATGCGGGCCGCCGCAGCGGAACATCGGCGTTCATCGCCAGGCGGCGCAGACGCCAGACGGCCAGATCATCGGCGACGACTCCGCCAGCGTCGGCGCCCGGCTCGTGACAGCGGCAGGACGACCACGCGCTGCCGTTGCCGCGGCTTGGCGGCTTGGCCCAAGGACAGGAGCAGATGAGCAAACTGGTGTATCTCTCTTCCACCCTGGCGGACCTCGCCCCGTTTCGCGACGGGGCGATGAAGGCTCTGCTCAAGGCGGGTTACCGCGTCAAGGACAGCTACCGCGCCTCGCCGCAGCCGCCAGCCGCGCAGTGCCTCAGCGACGTCCGCGAAGCCGACATCTACCTCGGCATCTTCGCCGGCCGCTATGGTTACTGCCCCGAGGGCTATGGTGGCAAGTCAATCACCGAACTCGAGTACCGGGAAGCGGTGCGCAGCGGCAAGCCGTGTTTCCTGTTCATCCGGCCGCTGGAGGACATCGCCGGCAAGGATCTCGACTCGGCCAAGGGTGAATACGACGCCGACAGGAAACTGCGCGCCCTGCGCGAGGAACTGCAGACCCGACATACCTGCGCGCTCGTTGGCAGTCCCACCGATCTCGCACTGAGCATCACGCAGGCGCTGCCGCGCGTCGATGAGGATCGCCTGCCCGACCTCCGGCGCGGCGGCATGTTCAACGAAGCGGCACCGCACCCCGGGCAGCTGAACATCGGGCTGCTGGTCGTCGGTGTACGCGGTTGCGACGATGCCGCTCTCGAACGTCTGTGCGGCGCGCTGCCGGCCGACTGGCAGGCCGGCAGCGCGCTCTTCGCTCCCGAGCCGGGAATGGCGGGTACCGACCGGCTGGCGGTCGACCGCAGCCTGTCACGCGCCCGCTGCGTCGCCCTCCTCGTGTCGCCACCCGGCCTCGCACGCCTGCGCGAGAACACCACCGCCGGCGACGGTCTGAGCAGGATGCTCGCTGCCCGCCTCGGCGGCTACGCGCTCCTGCTCGACGGTGTCCAGGCGGCCGATCTGCCGGCTTCCTGGCCACCCGCGACGGCCAGCTTCCGCGTCGGCGAATGGCTGGCGGCTGGCGGCACCGCCGTCGGCGGCGAAATCGCCCGCCTGATCGCGGCTTTTCCCGGCGCCGCACCCGCCCATCGCGATATCGACAACCCGCACTTGGTCGGCCTTGCCTACTCGGTGCTCGCGATGACGCGCGACGAAGCCCGCGCGATCGCCGAGCGGCCGGAGCTGGTGCGCGACGAACTCGGCCGCAAGCCTTACGAGTTCCTGCAGTCGGTGATCGCCGGACTCAGCAGCAAGGGCGACTGGGTCAGTTTCTACGGGACCTGTCGCCACGACTGGCAGCCCTTTGGCGGCGGCAGCGTCAAGGCGCTGCTTGAAGAACTGGTGGCGACGATCAACGAGCAGCGCGTCGTGCCGAAGCGCGATCAGAGCGCCCTGCTCGGCAACCACATCCGCCTGCGTTACTACCCCTTCGAGCCGGATGCCTTTCGCCAGGACGCCCCCGACTGGCCGCTGCTGGCTGCGATGCGTGGACGCGGCTGCCTGGTGCTGGTCGACGAGCTGTCCACACTGCATCCGGCGCTGCACGGCAAGGGCAACGTCTTCCTCTCCGACCCGGCAGTGACCGTCGCCACTCTCTCCGGCCTCGACCCGGCGGTGTGCAGCCTGGAGAGCCTGGTCGACAGCCCGCTGCGCATCGACATGCTCGTCGACCGCTTCAGCAACAAGCTCGATCCGCGCTGTGAACTGGCGATCAACAGCCGGGCCCGGGCGCGCCGCTGGCTTCGCCAGTCGCTACCCGAGGCGCTGGCAGGCAGCGAGGCTCAAGGCGCCGATCCGAATCGGCGCGAGGAGTTCCGCAAGGGCCTCCTGGGAGGGCTGTGAGCGATGGCCAGCTTCTTCACTTTCTATTCCTTCAAGGGCGGCGTCGGCCGCTCGATGGCCCTGGCCAACGTCGCAGACATCTTCGCCCGGCGTGGCCTGCGGGTGTTGGCGATCGACTTCGATCTCGAAGCACCGGGACTCGAACGGTATTTCCAGGTCGAGCGGACTGCCGCGCTCGCCAACCGGGGGCTGATCGATCTCCTGCAGAGTTTCAAGAAGAGCCTGTCCAGCGCGGCGCCGCTCGATGAATCGGCCGAGTTCCGGCAACTCGATCGCTTCATCTTCCCGATCTACCAGCGACCGCTGCCCAGCGGCGGCGAGCTCCACCTGATCACCGCCGGCCAGCGCGAACCTGCCGCGCAGTACCGCCAGTACGCCCTCGCCGTGCGCACATTTGACTGGCAGGATTTCTACAACAACTGGGAGGGACAGGCGTTCTTCACCTGGCTGCGCACGCAGCTCGCGCAGGCACAGGCATCGCGGCCGGCCTACGATGTCGTTCTCGTTGATTCGCGCACCGGCGTCACCGAGATGGGCGGCGTCTGTACCTACCTGCTGGCCGACGCCATAGTCATGCTGTGCGCCGCCAACCACCAGAACGTCGAAGGTACACGCGAAGTCGTGCGCGACTTCCGCTCCGGCGAGGTGAGCGATCTGCGCAAGGGCCGTACGCTCGACCTCGTGGTCGTGCCGGCGCGTATCGAGCAGCAGGACGAAGCCCTGCTTGACCGGTTCAGTCGGCGTTTCGACAGCTTCTTCCTCGACCAGGAGCCGGCAGCCTTCAATGAAGCGGGGCTGTCGTTCCGCGACCTGACCCTCCCCTACCAGCCGGAGTTCGCCTTTGAGGAAATCGTCGTCAGCGATCCCGAGCGACGCCAGGAACGTCGCCTCATCGGCAGCGCCTTCGAACGTCTGGCCGACGCGCTGACCCTGCTGGCGATACCAGGCGAAGCGCTCGCCACCCGCCACGACGAAGCTCTGGCGGCGATCCGCGACTCGCTCGCCGGCAAGGCGACGGCAGCGCCGCGCAGAGCCGAGGAAACGCGCTTCGACCCGACGCTGCGCTTCGCCGGCTACGACGCCTTCCTCTCTGCGGGTGTCGCCGATCAGGACGTCGCGCAGGCCCTGGCAAAGGCCCTCGGCAAGGCGGGCTTTGCCGTTCTCGTCGATCCCTCGGCGCTGACCCCGGGAAACCGCATCGCCGAGGCCACCACACAGGCGCTGCACCACAGTCGCCACCTGCTGGTCTGCGCCGGAAAGGGTGGCGTCTCGGTCTGGCAGAAGCGCGAGATCGAGATCGCTCGCAGCTCGAACCAGCCGATCCGCATCGTGCCCGTGCTGCTGCCCGGCGCCGACGAGGACATCTTCTCGCTCTCGCTGCGCGGTGCGGCCGACCTGCAGGTCGCCGATCTGCGCTCGTGGCCAGCCGACGGAGAAGCCCCGGCGCACCTGTCGCAAGTGCTGCGCAGCCGGTCTGCCGGCAGTAATGACGCGATCACCGACACGGCGCCCGCCGAGAATCCCTATCCCGGCCTCGACGCCTACGGCGAGGGCACGGTACAACTGATCGAGCTGCCGGCCGATCTGGTGGACACCCTGGCGGCCCGCCTGCGCAGCAGCGGCCTCTGCCTGTTCGCTGGCGCCACCGGTGTCGGCAAGGGATCGCTGGTGGCTGCGCTGATGGCCAGGCTGCGTCAGGACGGCCTGAGCGCAGGGGTGCCGCTGGGGATGCTGAGCCTGCAAGGCAGCCAGCCCGATTTCGCCGAACGACTGGCTGCTGCGCCGGCCGGGCAGTTGCTGATCGTGAACGACTGGGACCACCATCCGGCAGCGCTCTACCCGCCGGCCGGCGCCGACTGGCTGCCCGCCGCCCTGCGGGCGCGGATCGCAGCCGCCTCGCCAGCCAGCCCGGTACTGCTCGTCGGCCACGACCTGCCCCTGCTCGCCTGGCGGCAACCGCCGGCCGCTGATGCCGGTCTATGGCAACGTCTGCGCGACCTCGTCTGCATGCTGCCGGCTCCTGACGCGGCCACCGTCCGGCGGGCGATCGAGGCGCCGGCGGTCCGCAGCGGCTTTGCCTTCGAGCCGGGACTGCTGGATCGGATCACGCAGGATGCCGGCGCCGGCGCCGGCGCCCTGCCGCTGGCGCAGATGGTGCTGAGCCGCCTTTGGCAAAAATCCGTGCGCGGCTTTCTCACCAACGCCGGCTACGACGACTGCGGCGGCGTTCCCCGACTCTTCGCCGCCCACCTTGCCGAGCATCTGGCGCAGGTTCCCGCAGCGCTGCGCGCCGCCGCGAACGGCCTGCTGCTGCGTCTGGCCGTCGTCGCCGACGATGACCAGGTCCGCTGGCAACCAGTGGTCTGGGAGAGCATCCATACGCAAGCCAATCTCGCCGTGCTCGGCGCCGAAGCGCTCCTGTGGCTGATGGACAGGCGCCTGATCAACGTCTGGCGAAGTACGCCGGGCGAACTCCAGATCAGTCTTCTGCTCGCCCCCGGCGACTCCGCGCCGACTGCTCTGGCGACCCTGATCGCCGACAACGGCGAGTCGCTCAAGCTGCGGCAGCGCCTCGGCGCCAGCATGGCCAGATGGCAGAGCCGTTCCGGTGACGCCGAGTTCCTGCTCGCCGGCTACCGCCTGAGTGATGCCGACCGACTGCTGGCGCAATGGGCGGAAAACCTCAGCGACGAAGAGAAGGACTATATCGCTCGCAGCCAGCGGCAGGAGCAGGAGCGACAGCAACAGGCAGCACGGCTGCGCCGGCGAAGCCTGCGGATGAGGGTCGCAGCAGCGCTCATCGTCGCCACCATCGCGGCGGCGAGCTTCGTCCTCTACCGCGAAAAGGATCTGCAGGCGAAGAATGAGGAGCGTAGCGCGGCGCTGGCGTTCAATGCCGCCAACGCCAACCGCTACGCGCTCGACCCCTCGCTCTTCAAGGGCGCCCGCATCTACCCGCAGTACAAGGACGCCAGCGACAAGGAAGTCATGGGAGCTCTGGACTTTGCCATGCGCGCCCTCGGTGTGCCAATGGAAGCGGCCGAGCTGATCAAGGACGGTGCCACCTGCGGCGACGTGCGCTTCTTCAATGACGCAGACCGTCCACGCGCCGAAGCCCTGGCCACCACGACGCAACAGGTGCTCGAGACCTTGGGCTACGCGATCGAGATGGGCATCCTTGACCTTTCCGGAACCCGCTTCGCGAAGCAGGCACCGGGCACGCTCGAGCTCTGGCTGCCACCGCTGCGCAGCCTCGCCCGCCACGGCTCACCGCCGGCGACGAACCCGCTCGACGATGCCGAATTGAAACCCGTTCCGGGCAGTTGCGTGACGCTCGGATCGACCCCGGACGAGCGCCGCGAACTGGCCGCAAGGCTTCGAGCACGCTATCTCACGCTCTACGACCAGGACCTGCCACAACGCACGATCTGGCTGAACGGCTTCCTGATCTATCGGCACGAGGTGACCAGTGAACAGTTCACCCGCTTCACTGCCAGTTGCCGCTCCGAGCGCGACGGGGTCTGCCCGGACACCTGGCCGCCGCCGGGCAAGCCGCGCGGCACGCCGCGCGAGCCCGCCCGCTTCCTCACCTGGGCGTATGCCAATTCCTACTGCCGCTGGGCCGGTGGCCGCCTCCCCAGCGAGGAGGAGTGGGAAAAGGCCGCGCGCGGCAGCGACGGCCGCGTCTGGCCGTGGGGCAACGACGCCGACCCGACACGTTTCCAGGGTGAGGAGCAAAGCGGCGAGAAGCGCATCGCCGAAGTGGGGCTCTTCCCTGCCGGTGACAGCCCCTACGGGGTGGCCGACATGGCGGGCAATCTCTGGGAGATGACCGGGTCGATCTGGCAGGGCACGCAGCACGTGATGAAGGGCGGGTCCTACCTCAATCCGTTGATCGAAGTCCGTTCGTCGTGGCGCTGGGCGAGTTCCGCCGAGACCAGGGGTGCCGATTACCTTGGCTTCCGCTGCGTCATCGACCTGCCCTACCGGCCCGTCGGACAAGCCGCAGCGGGCAACGCGGCGGCGAACTAAGGAACACCCCGCCGGCGCGCAGGCGCCGGGCGCGGCGGCTGGCGGGCACCGTCAGGCGACGAGCGAGCTGGCGGCCGCGACGCCGGCGAGGTAGTCCGGATCGCCCTGCAGCGCGGCCCGGTCGAGGGCAGCGGTCGAGGGCAACAGTCGGGCGACCCGCCGCGCCCGCCGTTGATCCGCCGGCGGCCGCCATTCGGCGAGCACTTCGCCGACCGCATCCGGCGCGTTGCAGACCAGCAGCAGGTCGCAACCCGCCTGCCAGGCCGCCGTGCAGCGGCCGACGATGCCGCCGGCGAAACTGGCGCCGGCCATCGACAGATCGTCGCTGAAGATCACCCCCTCGAAACCGAGTTGCGTCCGCAACATGTCGATCCAGAACGGCGAGAAACCCGCCGGACGGGCGTCGAACAGCCGATAGATGACGTGTGCCGGCATCACCGCGTCGAGCCGCAGCCGACGATAGGGTTCGAGGTCAGGCGCCATCTCCGGCAGTGGGCGCTCGTCCATCGGCAGGTCGACATGCGAGTCGGCGGCGACCCAGCCATGACCCGGGAAGTGCTTGCCGCAGGCAGCCATGCCCGCCTGCTGCAGGCCGTCGATCAACGCCCCGGCGAGTTCGCTGACCGCCAGCGGGTCGCCGTGGAAGGCGCGATCGCCGATGACCGCGCTGCGCCCCCAGTCGAGATCGAGGCATGGCGTGAACGACAGGTCGACACCGCTGGCGCGCAGCTCGGCCGCCAGCACGTAACCGATGCGCCGCGCCGCCAGCCGCGCCGCATCGGGCAGCCGGTCCCACAACTCGCCGAGGCGGCGCATCGGCGGCAGACGGGTGAAGCCGCTGCGACAGCGCTGCACCCTGCCGCCCTCGTGGTCGATGCCGATCAGCAGCGCCGGCGAGCGTAGCGAATGCACTTCGGCGGTCAGTTGCGCCAGCTGTTCCGGCGACTCGTAGTTGCGTGCAAAGAGGATCAGGCCGCCGACCAGCGGGTGCCGCAGGCGCTCTGTTTCAAGTTCGGACAGGCTGCAGCCGGCGATGTCGATCATCAGCGGACCGGGTGCAAGTTGGCGAATCGTGCTCATGACTGTTCCATGATGACGAAGGCGACGGCGTAATCGTTCTCGTCGCTGATCGACAGGTGGGCGACAAGCCGGCGTTGCGCCAGGTGACTGGCGAGCGCCGGCGCGTATTCAAAAAGCGGCCGACCACGCGCATCGTGCGTCACGCTGACGCTCGGCAGGGTGGCGGGCGCCGCGAGGCCGATGCCGAGGGCCTTGCCCAGCGCTTCCTTGGCGGCAAAGCGCTTGGCGAGAAAGCGCGCCGGATCGCGCACGCCGGCGAACTCGGCCCGTTCCTGCGGCGACAGGATGCGGCTCAGTGCGCGCTCGCCGTGGCGCGCATAGAGGCTGCCGAGGCGCGCGACAGCGACGATGTCGGTGCCGACGCCGACGATCATCGAATGCGCGCCCGTGCCTGTGCTTCGCGCAGCAGGCGCTTCATTTCACGCACCGCCTCGCGCAGGCCGACGAAGACCGCCCGGCTGATGATCGCATGGCCGATATGCAGCTCGCGGATTCCGCCCAGCTGCGCGACCGGCTGGACGTTGAAGTAGTTGAGCGCGTGCCCGGCGTTGAAGCGCATCCCGAGCTGGCGGATGGCCTCGCCGGCGACGCGGATCTGCTCGAGCTCGGCGAGCACGGCCGGGCTCTCCGGATCGCGACCCTGGGTATAGAAGGCATGCGCGTAGGGGCCGGTGTGGATCTCGCAGACGCGGGCGCCGATTGCCGCCGCCGCCTCGACCTGCGCCAGATCGGCGTTGATGAAGACGCTGCTGACGATACCGGCGTCGGCGAGGCGGCTCACCACCTGTCGCAGCCGGGCCTCTTGCGCGACGACGTCGAGCCCGCCTTCGGTGGTCACCTCGTGCCGGCCTTCGGGGACCAGCATTGCCATCTGCGGCCGGATGCGGCAGGCAATGGCAACCATTTCGTCGGTGGCAGCCATTTCGAGATTGAGCTTGATCTGCGCCAGCGCGTGCAGCTTCTCGACGTCCGCGTCCTGAATGTGACGGCGGTCCTCGCGCAGGTGGATGGTGATGCCATCGGCACCACCGAGATGCGCTTCGACTGCCGCCCAGACCGGGTCCGGCTCATAGGTGCAACGCGCCTGCCGGATCGTCGCCACGTGGTCGATGTTGACGCCAAGTT